>Ga0209013_10000036_pt1 | contig 87697 bp, 77 predicted proteins | sample Cruoilmetagenom2_FD_187291 | JGI IMG/M metagenome (GOLD analysis project Ga0209013, IMG submission 187291) | Oil polluted marine microbial communities from Coal Oil Point, Santa Barbara, California, USA - Sample 2 (SPAdes) (version 2) | ecosystem: Environmental > Aquatic > Marine > Oil seeps ... | reverse complement strand
ATAAAAGCCGCAATCAGCAGCAAAGCAACTGTGCCGATCAGTATCTCCCCGGCACGTTCCCGACCAACATCGGACAGTCTCAATGCCAGCGCCATGGCCAGCGGGCTGGCGGCCAGCGGGATAACCGACCACGGCAGTACAGGGTCATCACCGATTACCGGGACACTGAACAAATCCTTGGTCAACAAGCGGTCAGTGAAGGCCACCCAGGAACCGTATGTCTGTTCATACAGGGTAAAAAACACCAATACCATAAAAATCAGCATGACCAGACTGAGCATCTGATGTCTTTCAACGCGGTTACATTGCTTCACAAGAAACCAGATAAACCAGGCCACCAGCACGGCTGACATGATGTGCATGGCGCCCGTAACAGTCCAGGTGTGCTGCATCAATTGCCAGATAATGCCGACACCGACCAGTGCACCGGCATAAATGCCCCCTTCCCGCGTCAACGGACCCAGGACTTTTTCTTTTAACAAGGCAGGATTTGCCGGTTCGGCGTGGCCATGCAGATATTTTTGCCCGTTCAGAAAAACGGTCAGGCCCAGCAACATGCCGATACCCGCAGCGCCAAAACCATATTTCCATCCAAAAGTTTCGCCCAGGTAACCACAGATAAGGCTGGCAAACAGGGCGCCAACGTTGATGCCGGCATAGAAGAGAGTAAATCCTGAATCCCTGCGCGGATCATTTTGCGGATACAACTTGCCGACTATGGTGGAAATATTGGGTTTCAGGAATCCGACACCTGCGATAATCAGCGCCAGTGAAAAATAGAAAACCTGCAGCGCGGCTTCATCACGCTGAATTTCACCATCAACAAGACGGGCTTGGTCACCCTCAAAAGCCATACCGAAATGCCCCAGGCAGAGCAATACTCCGCCCGCGACCACGGCTTTGCGCATCCCCAGCCAGCGATCAGCCAGCATGCCGCCAATCACCGGCAATGCATAAACCATTCCGCCATATGCGCCCAACAACTGGTAGCTGGGCGCATCACCGAACAGGTGATATTTAATCAAATAAAGGAATAAAAGCGCCTTCATTCCATAGAATGAAAAGCGTTCCCACATTTCAGTGAAAAAGCAGACGTACAAGCCTTTTGGGTGCCCCCAAAATTGGTCTTGTGGATGGAAGTTTGTACTACTGTCGATTGTGCTCATATTTTTTTATCTTCATATAGCCAAACGGAGATTTCCGGGCTGCCGGCACGCTACAAATCCACCGTTAGTTCCGGAAGTTTTTGAACTGCAGCGGCAGGCCGAGTTTTTCTTCTTTTAGTAAGCCGATCACTGCCTGCAGGTCGTCACGTTTTTTACCGGTAACGCGTAACTGATCGCCCTGGATGGCGGCCTGCACCTTCATCTTGCGGTCTTTGATCATCTTGACCATTTTCCTGGCTTCCGCCGATTCTATACCTTCACGCACGGTGATTACCTGGGTGGCGGTCTTCGCCTGGATAACAGGCTCGGCTTTTTCGAGGCAAACGATATCCACCCCACGCTTGATCAACTTGTTGCAGAGCATGTCATACATCTGATCCAGCTGGAACTCCGACTCTGTATTCATGGTGATGAGTTGATCACTCAACTCGAAGTTTGACCCCGTGCCTTTGAAGTCAAATCTGGTTGAAACTTCCCGGTTGGCCTGGTCAACCGCGTTGGTCAGTTCGTGGTGGTTTACTTCGGAGACGACATCGAAAGAAGGCATTTTAAAATTCCCCTACATTTGCTTGGTGTAAAAATCAGGGCATTATCCCGCATATTGCCGCTTGGCTACCAGCGGAAATCCTCGCTGTCCTCGGATTCACGGCGCCAGAACTGGTCGACTGTGTCAGCGCCAAAGAAGAACTCCAGTCTCAGCCGAATACCCGGGTTGGCGCGATAGCTGAATTCGTTCTCGAAAGACAACTGGGGCACAATCTCGTAGTAAAGCCAGTCACGCTTCGTTCGTTTGCGGTAACGCAAAGCCACGGTGTACTTGTCTACATGCGTATCCGGCCGCGTATGGAAAATCGTTGAGAATTCGTATTGCAAGCCGCTCTGCTGCCCCAGGCGCTGAGTCAGGAAACTGCTGACCCGCGTCCGGTAACCTTCTTCTTCGGCTTTCTCTCCACGCCAGCGGCCATCGAAAGTCTGGCGGAAAAAAAAGCGTTTGCTGATGATCCGGTTTAAATCCAGGCGGGTGTTGATCTGCCATTTATTATTGGTCTGCCAGCGCACGGTTTGCGTGAAGCGGTATGAACCTTTCTCGCCCAGTGCATCTTGATAACGCACCCTGGGTCCGGCAAAAAATGCGAATTCATTGAACTTGACCCCGATGCTGATACTGGTGTTCCAACGGGATGACTCCTTCATAAAAAACTGCAGACCGATAATGCCATCATCAGATGTATCATCAACGGAATCATCAAAACCACCGCTTTCATCGTCAACGCCAGCCACCAGGCTGACCCGGCGGCCCATATTGGGCAGGTTGAAGCGGGCCCTGACTCTCAGTTTCGCCTTGGCGCCCTGCTCATCCCGGTAATATAACTCCGGGCGTATCCTGATCTGGCTGTTGGCGGCTTCCGCCTCGTAGGCGGGATCATTGAAGAACTTGTCCACCCACTGGGAAGCGCGCTGTACGCCGGTGTCGACACGATTCTTGTACGCGTCCAGCCGTGAGGTATTTTCTGTAGCCTCAACGCCTTCTTGCTCACTTTCCGCCTCTTCGCTGACAGGTGTCTCAGGCTGATTTTCAGTTGGCTCTGCCGCAAAAACCGAAAATGAAAGCAGGGAAACCAGCAGCAGGAACCCAGGGTACAGGATGAAATTCCGGATCAAGTGAAAATCCCTATGAACTTTCAACTTCCAGACTGACCTTTGCGGTACCCGAATCCAACAAATCCAGCTTTGCTGCCGCTGCACCGGATACATCGATGATCCTGGCTTTTGTGTGGGGGCCCCGGTCATTGATCCGCACGGTGACGGACTTGCCGTTGTCGAGGTTGGTGACCTTGACCAGGGTCCCAAATTCTAAAGTCCGGTGGGCGGCCGTCATATCGTCCTTGTTATAAGGCTCTCCGCTGGCAGTAGCATTACCATTGAGCGCATCCGCATAGTATGAAGCCATACCTTCTTCAGCCAGTATGGGCATAGCGGCCGCAATGCCCAGCAGGGCAACTAAAATCACAATCAGTTTTTTCACGAAAGAAGTCCTCTTGCTGCGGTTGCAGCCTCATTCAATTTTTCAGCTTGATATCAATCAACAATTCGGTACTGACAAGTTAACTATCAAACCTCTGAGAACTCAAGGAAAAATGCTGATTAAATCGCTGTCGCATTGTTCTCTGAATTTTTACTCTGATATCCCACATTTTCATATAACGCAAGGCGGTTTCCTACTACTCAAAGCCGTCGCTGAAAACCACTTCGGGATCGAGCAAAAAGTCGGCCACGACGGTGGTGCTGTGTGCCACCGGGATCAGGTTGGCGCCAAGTGTCAGCGGGTCGCAGACAGCGTTGCATTTAACGTCATCCCAGGCCTCGTTGACGAGGCCATGATAGTTCCAGTCATTGAGGGTCGCCAGGTAGTAGTTGCCGGAATCTGGCAGGGTGATCTGGTACTGTCCGGCCCGGTTTGTTGGCCAGCCGCCCACGCGCTTGCCGGCCTCGCTGAACAAGTCGACGCCCATGTGGGCGTACTCGGCGGAAACCGGTTCACCTGTGTCGCTGCGTGTGATGGTACCGAGCAGACGCGTGCCGCTGTAGTCCAACATGATATCCGTATCGGCAGCCACGCCGCCGCCGCTGATGGTGATGGGTGTGCCGGAGACATTCAGATCACAGTCCAGGACCGGACAATGATCGCCGTCGAACAGTTCCTCAACATAACCTTCCGGAACACCCACCGCGTAGACCTTATAGACACCATCCGCCAGGCCGGTGAAGTAATAGTTGCCGAGTGCATCGGTATAGGTATCTGCAAACCACTCGTTTGAGTCGTCCAGGAGATTCATATAAACATCCAGCATGGGAATACCAGCGTCCGCATCGGTCACCTGGCCAGAGATCAGGCCGCCGGCTGGCACTTCGAGGACAAAGTCAATGCCAGACACATCAGCACCGGCGACCACCACGGCAGTAGCGTTGGCGGCTACATAAGATGGATTGTCGCACTGACTGGCCGGCAGGCACAGGTGATCATCGTACAGTTCCCGGCCCAAACCCAGGGGCTCATCCCGGGTCTGCACGAAGTATATACCGTCCACAACCGAGTTGGTCTGGTAGGCGCCATCGGGGCCGGTGCTGAGTTCGAACAGATGTTCGCCATCGACGTTACGCACTTCGATGCCAACATCAGCCAGTGGCATATTGCTATTGTCTTCAACGGTGCCCGAGATGCTGAAGCGCGGCCTGTGGAAGTTATTGGCGAAAAACGCTAACTCATCCAGCGAGGTGTCCTGGTGGCAGCGCTGGCAAGCGAAGTCCATCGTTACCGCAGCTTTTCCGTTTTCGTCCAGCGCAACAAGGAGACCGTCTTCGGTAAACATGTTGGCGGCCGGATCGGTGTCAATGTAGAAAATGTGGGTCTGCAGATCACCCTGGTGCGGTCCAAGCGGCTGTGCGGATTTGGTGGCGTAAGGCATGTGGCAGTCTTTGCAGGTCACGCCGATGTCAAACATCGGGGTACTGGAATAGGATTCCATATTGTTTGCGTGACAGCTCACACCACATTGGGCACCTTCCTTAATTGAAAGCTCGCTGCGCTTATGCGGGTTGTGGCACATCACGCAGTCACCCCAGCCATGTGCGCCGGCGAGGTGCTCATTGTACTGCTCGTGGTCCCTGATGAAGCCGCCGCTGGCGGGTATCACATTGTCTTCAGATCCAGGGGCTGCAGTGCGATGGTGGCACCTGCCACAGGCTTCGACTGAATTATCGATTTCCATGGTCATCCCGTTACCATGGCACTGTTCACATTGAACACCGCCTTCATCGAACGTGCCCCATATGCCGGGCAATCCATCCTGGTTGCCGGACAGGTCTGTGGGATCCTCGTTCGCTACCCAGTTAGTGGTATGGCAGGACCCGCAATCGTAGGGTTTGTTTTCCTCGCCGGCATGATAATCAGACCAAAAACCCACCAGGTTATTGTATTGGTTGGCACCCGGTAACGGGTCGCCACCTTCATCAAAAGTGGTTGTAATGATGTAGCCTTCATTATCGAGGTACAGTGTTTTGGTCTTGTACCCGCCGATGACATAACTGATGTCGTCCCATGCCTTGCCGCCCGGGAGTGGGAGAGGCCGGTGCTGAGCGTCCACGCCCGCCATCAGGATGAAGCGGTGCCCGGAGGTGATCCAGTCGTCATACTGTTGATCGTGGCAGTCGGAACAGAACTCGGCACCTTCGTATTCAGCTAGCAACGTGCCGGAAATTGCCTGGGCGGGAACAACATTCGAGTACCCAGAAATAGAGAAGAAGGCAGCAATAATTAGGGCGCGAGAACGCATTATGCACCTAGCGAATTGTGTTAATCGTTAACCTGAATTTTCACAAATATCATTATCAACCACTATCTGGCAATATTCCGTGACCTGGATCATTTTTGTGAATTGGTGGGCCGTGAAGGATTATTCCGGGCCAATCAGTGAATGCCGAAATGCGTCGCCAGTGTGGCTGTCGATGTAGATATTCCAGACCTGGACGTTACTGAGTTCTGCCTCCATGACCCATGGCAATCGGTCACCGAACTTCTTCATGCCAAGTCGCCACACCTGATGTCCCTTTGCCTTCCAGTCAGTCATCCAGCCATCAAATTCCCACGACTCCAGCTATTTGTTCCTTAAGCTGGCTGGCAGCTCCATGTTCGGTCCCTGTCTCGTTACTTCAGTTCCGTCCCGTGAAATGGTTGACACTTCATCACCATTGCGAACCGTACTTCCACGAACACTTCTGCATCCAGACGCCGCTCTTTCGGAAGACCCGGAAGCTACCGTGCCCATGACCTGAAAAATCAGCTCTTCTCTTTGCCGTTTTTCCTGTTCTTGGACCGGAATAACCAGAGACCCGATATGGCCAGTATCAGGATGAATGCGGCCATCAGGTCATTGAACACCGCGGCCAGTGGGCCCAGGAATCGCGCAGCATGAAGGTCGAGGAGAAACCGTTCCCAGGTGATCGAATCGCTCGGGGTTTCCGCGACCTGCCAATCCCTGCCTTCCAGTGCTGCAACCGCTTCACCGTTCAATGCGCGCCCATTCACCAGGTCCAGGGTCGTCAAAACGGTCTTGTTCGCACCACGCAGATAGATTTCAGATCCTTCGAGAAAGGCGGCCTGCAGGCTGACCAATCCAAACTGCCTGACACTCATCTTTTCCACCAGTTGCCCCGAGTCATCCAGCAGAAACAGGTCGCGTACTCCCAGTAACAGTGCACCTACCGGTAATTGCAAGCGGGCAAACAGTTGCTCGCAAGCAATTCCTTCGCGCGTGAGGGGCTCACAAAGATCATTGCCATCAGTTTCAATACCGTAGACCCAACGCTGCAACGTGGGCGTCAATGGCTGACGGTCTAGCCCCCAGTCGTTGGCGTGATTGATCAGTAAGCCGCTGGACGCCAGGAGTATCAGCCAGATTGAAATGAAAATGGCGAATCGCCGGTGCCAGCGTGCCACGGCCTTGCGGCGTTTTGCCTTGTCAGCGGTCATCGTTCTTCTCCCGCGTCACTTTATCCAGCAGAAGGGCCAGTTTTACCTGGCGGTTGAGTGCACTGACCGACATCGTGGCTCCGGTGATGCCATCGATGTATCGATCAAGCGAATTGTCACTTTCAAGGGATGCATTCTCATATTGACGGGTGAATGCACTGCGGTGAACCTCGGAACCCCTGCTCTCTCTGAAAATCAGAACGCGTACCTGCTCTACGCGGCCCTGGTTCACGATGATTCCGCTGGTAATGGGTTCTGTTTTTCCAATTTCATCCAGCACCCAGGCGGTTTTCCCATCCTTTTCACAATAACGCACGCGAACACCGGGAAACGGGTGATCCACCAATTGCTCTATTTGCGATTTTGTATCGATCGTCAACCAAAGCACTTTTTGCCCGCAACCGGATAGATTTTCCTCCAGAAAATCAACGGGCTCCTTGTAAATCGTCTCCATCGAAAATGCGGCCTGGCTGGTCATCAAGACCAGCCAGGCAGCGAACGGTATCATCCGAGGAGTTAATGACACGTTCAGAACTGATACCCCACACCCAGGTTCCAACCATCCAGTTCCTTTTTGCCGTCCGGGGCGTCCTGGTCCTGGTAGTCCAACTTGAACACCACGTTTGGATGCAGCCAGTAATTGATGCCGAGGTCCCATTGCGAGTATTCGGAGTCGCTGTTGTTGCCGGCCTTGTTATCCCAGCGATTGTATCGGGCGAAAACGCCCCATTTCTCGTTGAAGCGCCAGCTGGGCTCGATGTACCAGCCTTTCTGCCGATCTGCACCAATCGCTTCGGGTCCTTCGCCGTCCAGCGACCAGTTGGCATACAGGGCACGCAGGCTAAAGGCCTTGTGTTGCCAGCTGACATGACCGGTGTAGAGCCACGCACTGCCTGCAGCAGGATCGGTTTCCTGGGTTATGTCATCTTGGTATTGAACACTAGCCGACAACTCCAGGCCGGGAACACCCAGCCAGCGAATTCGCCCGGTGGCGGCCCCTGAATCAAACTTGGCCTTGGCAACTTTTTGCCGGCCGGCCCGAATAGCATAATTGTCATCAGCATCCGTGTATAGACCGGAGTGGACGGCCGCGTCATAGCGCCAGGCATCGGCAAACCCGCCGTGGAACTGCAGGCCACCCTCCCACCAGGTCGTTGGAATGATGTTCTTTTCAACCGGGTTTCGCTCGACTCCATAAAAGGTGGGAGGCTCATGAGTTTCGTTCAGAATTCCCACCGGTACCAGGAATACGCCAGCGCGCATGCTTTGACCGGTCGCCCAGTCATATTCGATAAATGCCTGTTCCAATTCCACTTCACCGGGCTTGCCATCGCCTGACAGGGCGTGTTCGATTTCCAACTCACTCATGAAGCGCAGCCGGTCATTGAAATCATGCCCGAAAAACAACACGAAGCGGTGCAAGTCCAGCACATTGCTGTCTTCGCCGGTCACCTGGTCTTCCAGCAGGTTCGCATGTAATTCACCGTATCCTCCAATACGGGTTGACGGCTCGGCGAGCACCGGCTGGCTTTCCATGTTATCGGCCAGAATTTCGGCCTTCTCGTTAGCCTCAATAGTGGCTTGAGCATTGGCTTCTACCTGTTCTTTCAATGCCAGGACCACCTCGCGGGTGGAGCCCAGTTGTTGCAGAAGAAAGTCAATCTGTTTCTGCTGCGCCTTGATCACTGACTGCATTTCTTCCATCTGCGGATCGGCGGCAATTCCTGCTGTACTCGCGGTTAAAAGTGCAATCATTAAGTAAGTTCTCATTGTTGTTTCCTGCGTAATGCGGTTAAGACGCAGGCAGTATAATGAGAACATATCTTATATGCTATTGATTCTCATTTGCAATTGACTTATGTCAAAAAGATGTAAAAAAAAGTCTGTTCTGGAGCAAAACAAAACCCCTGGTATTGACATACCGGGGGTTAACTGATTGCACTTCATGCCGGTTGCTACAACGCTTTGAACACGCTACAACGACGGCATGCACTGATCGGTGGAATCAAGATGCCCAGCGAGTGTAAGAATGAGCTTCCCGACACATAGGGCGGAATAATGTGTAAACCATGTGACCGGAATGGACCAAGATTAAATGGTGGGCCGTGTAGGACTCGAACCTACGACCAATGGATTAAAAGTCCAGTGCTCTACCACCTGAGCTAACGGCCCTCCGGGAAGGAGGCGGAATTGTAGGTGAAATTCCCTGCTGGCTCAAGGGTTTTGGGTTATTTCAGGCGTATCTCGTGGGGTCGGGGATACCCGCAGTCCTGAATCCTTCCTTGCGGATGCGGCAGGAATCGCAGACACCGCAGGCGCGCCCCTCGTTGTCTGCCTGGTAGCAGGATACGGTCAGGCTGTAATCGACGCCAAGCTCAACGCCCTGGCGGATAATTTCGGCCTTGGTCAGGTCGATCAGGGGGGTGTGGATGGTGACCTCACCGCCTTCCACGCCGGCCCGGGTCGCCAGCCTGGCCATCTGCTGGTAGGCCGCGATGAACTCGGGGCGGCAGTCCGGGTAGCCGGAATAATCCACCGCATTGACGCCGATGAAGATATCGTCAGAACCCAGCACTTCGGCCCAGGCAAGAGCGAGCGAGAGCATGATGGTGTTGCGTGCGGGGACATAAGTGACCGGGATGCCCGGAGTTTCCTCTTCCGGCACGTTGATGTCGTCAGTCAGTGCCGAGCCTCCGATGGCGCGCAAATCCAGCGGCAGAATCTTGAGCTTTGCCCCGTTGGCATCTGTCACCCTGGCAGCAGCGTCGAGTTCCGAGCGGTGGCGCTGTCCATAGTCCACGGCCAGCGCATGACAATCGAAACCCTGGAATTTGGCCATTGCCAGCGCCGTGGCGGAGTCCAGCCCGCCGGAAACCAGAATGACGGCTTTTATTAATTCATTCATAGGGTCAGGCACCTCTATTTTCCGGGCGTATCGCCCCAAAGAATTTTATGCAGTTGCAATTGGAAGCGGACCGGCAAGTGATCTTCCAGTATCCATCCCGCCAGTTCTTCCGAATTCACCTGGCCCCATGCTGGCGAAAACAGAACCTCACAGTACCCGCTCAGTTTCCTCTCGCGTAGTTGCTCACTGGCCCACTCGTAATCTTTGCGTGAGCAAATCACGAATTTTATCTGGTCGTGATTACTCAGTTCTTTGAGATTGCTCCAAAGATTTTTTTCCGCTTCGCCCGAGCCGGGGGTCTTCAGGTCCATCACCCGGTTCACGCGCTGATCTGCCTGACTGATGTCGATCGCACCACTGGTTTCGAGTGAAACCTTGTAGCCCTCATCACACAGTAGCTTTAACAACTCTGCGCAGCGCTTCTGGGCCAGTGGTTCTCCTCCAGTGACGCAGATATACGGTGTTTCATATCTGCGGATTTCAGCCAGGATCTCATCGAAGTGCAGCCACTGCCCACCGTAAAAAGCGTACTCGCTGTCACAGTAAACACAGCGCAGGGGGCAACCCGTCAGCCTCACGAACACGGTGGGCAAGCCGGCCTGCAATGCTTCGCCCTGCAGAGAGTGGAAAATCTCCGTGATTTTCAACATGCCTTCGCGGGATTCCGGAACGCGCTGAATCAGTAGTGGCCTTCCATCCGCATGCCGCGAAGCCGGCTTTCGGCCAGCCGGGCCAGCGTGGTGTCGGGATAGCTTTCCTGCACCTGGGTGAGAACTGCTCGGGCGCGGTCCCATTGCTTCAGTTCGTAATGGGTGTAACCCATTTTCAGTAGCGCATCCGGCACTTTCGGGCTTTCCGGGTAACGTTCCATCAGTTCCTGGAAGGCAGTCAGGGCAATCTCGTAATTGCGGGTCACATAATAGGATTCACCCAGCCAGTACTGCGCATTATCTGAATACTCACTATTGGGATAACTATCCAGAAATGACTGGAATTCCTCGGCGGCGTCCGCATAGCGCAAATCCTTGAGCGCCTGGAAAGCCAGGTCGTAGGCTGCTTTTTCCTCTGCGGCTGTTGCAGCCGGTGTCTGGCTCTGTGCCAATGGCTGTCCAATTCCGGTGACGGTCGATGGGGTAGCCAGGGGTGCACGCACTTCCGGGGCATCCTCTGTGGGCGGGGTCACTGCGCTGCCCTGGTCAACAGCAGCGGCTGTGGCTGGCAGACCGCCAGTGGTCACTGGCTGGCTGTTGCGCACATCGGACAGGCGCTGGTCAAGATCCAGGTACTGGTCGCGCTGGCGGCGCTTCAGGTTTTCCAGTTCCCGGGTCTGTTCTTCCAGTTGCCCGCGTAAATTACGGACTTCGTCCTGCAATTCCTGTACCTGGATTACCAGGTTCGCCATGATAGGCTGATCGGCATCCTGAGCCCCGGCCGGTACAGAAACAATGATGGCCAGCACCAGGCTGGCCATCAAAACCATGTCAGAAAAACGTCGAACCATGCTCATCGGGCCGTGTAAACTATCTCCACACGACGGTTCTGTGACCAGCAATGATCGTCGCTAACGCGGCAAGTGGGCCGTTCTTCACCATAGCTCACGACAACCAATTGGCTGCCCCTGGCGCCTTGTGCGGACATCAGACCCATCACGGCATTACCGCGACGCTCACCGAGGCCGAGGTTGTATTCACGCGTTCCGCGTTCGTCGGCGTGACCTTCAAGCGTCACACGAGCGCTGGAGTGCGCTGCTGTATACGCTGCGTGTGCGGAAACGATCCCGCGATATTCCGGACGCACTGTGGACTTGTCGAAATCGAAATAAATAACCCGTTTGGAAAGCAGGCTTTCGGGATTATCGAAATTACGTGAATCCGTAAAATCATGCGGATCCGGGGCTGCCTTGGTATCCACGTCAGTTGTGGGCTCCGGCTCTGGAGTGGGCTCCGGTACAGCCTCTGGTGTTGTCTTGCAGGCTGTCAATGTCAGTGCAATAATCATTGCGAGAGTCAATTGCCACACGGTTTTCATTCTTTCCTCCTGGTTTTTATCCTGGTGCCGTTCTTTACGGCATCGATTTCCATAGATCCTCTGTTTAGTCTACCTGATTACAGGTGACCACGCGGGTTCCCGAACGTCTCCCTCACTCAATATCAGCCGCTGGCGCACATTTCCATCAGCGGACACTGCGGATAGCACGCCGCGTGTCCCTTCACGGGTTGCGTATAGCAACATGCTTCCGTTGGGTGCGAAGCTGGGCGACTCGTCCAATACACCTGGCGTAAGAACGGTAAATCGTTCGGTTTCAATATCCCAGACCGCTATACGATACTCGTTTCCTCTCCCATGCGCTACAGCTATTCTTCGTCCATCGGGTGCAATACTCGCCCGGGCGTTGTAGTCACCTTCCAGAGTGACTCTTTCGGGATTTCCGCCAGTCGACGGGACACGGTAAATCTGCGGTTTTCCGCCCCTGTCCGAAGTGAAATAAATGTATTTTCCATCTGGCGCCCAGACGGGTTCGGTATCAATGGCCCAGTGCTGTGTCAGCTGGGTTAAGCGGCCGGTCGCCATTTCCCTGACATGGATTTCAAGATTGCCGGAGTGGGACAGCGCCATGGCCATTTTACGGCCATCCGGTGAAAACGACGGTGCGCCGTTAATGCCTTTCCCACTCGAAATCAATTCCCGCGAACCGGTCGCAACGTCCTGCATGTAGATGGCCGAGTTTCCTTTCTCGAAGGATACGTAAGCAAGTTTTTTTCCATCCGGAGACCAGGCAGGAGACAGCAGGGGCTCGGGTGAACCCACCACAGACTGCGGTGCGAAACCATCCGCATCCGACACCACCAGTTCATAGTGCAAATCCGAACCAAGGCCGGTGGCCGTAATGTAGGCGATCCGGGTGGCGAAGGCGCCGGGCACGCCGGTCAGTGCTTCGTAGATGGCGTCCGCCACACGATGTGCGCCGTAGCGCAGATCACCGGGGCCGACGGTAGTGATTTGCGCCAAGATGCGCTCCTGCGTGTGCACATCGAATAACTGGTAAACCAACTCATGCCCCTGGCCATCAACAGGCGTGCGCACACTGCCAACCACGATGTAGTCGACTTTCAATAAACGCCAGGTCCCGAACCGGATGGACTCTTCGTCAACCGGCCGTTCCATCATGTCCGCCGTATCCATCGGGTCGAACAGGCCGGAACGGTACAGGTCGCCGGAGATAATCTCATCCATGGATGTTATCGGGGGCGGCGTGGCGTCTTGCCACTGGAAGGGCACAATCGCTATGGGCAGAGCACTCGGGTTGCCGCTGATGATTTCGATTTGAAGCTGGGCATGCACTGCATTGCTGGCCAGCAAAATTGTGAGAATGATAAATAATTTTTTCACTTTGTCAGTCACCGTCATAAATAAAAATAAAGTCAATTTCACGCTCGAAAGCATCCTCGAAACCGCGATAGGGCAGTATACCGACTCGTTCAACCGCCGCCACGATGGATCGCCGAGTCGCCTGGTCGCCGTTGCATTTGCCTGCAATGGCAGCGGAAATAACTTCGCCACCGGGAATCTGGACGATTTTCAGCGTACATCTTAATCCGGTTTGCGCGGTGGGCGGCCGCAGCCAGTTCTGCGTCACTACCGATTGTATGGCTAGCTGGTACTTATCGCTGAGCGTGGCCAACTGACCGGCGCGGAATTCACGCTGCTCAGCCTCGACCTGCTTCTTGCGTTCCGCTGCCTCCAGCTGGCGCCGTTGATCTGCGGCTTCTTTCTGTCGGCGAGCTTCAATTTGCTTGAGCCGCTCTTCCTCCAGTTTGCGCTGTTTATCCGCAGCTTCCCTCTGCTTGCGAATAGTCTCGAGTTCCTGCTGCTGTTTCAGGCGCTCATCTTCCAGCTTTCGTTCCCGCTCCATCCGAAGCTTTTGCAATTTGTCCTGTGCATCGCGTTTGCGCTGCGCCTCGAGTTCCTTTTCGCGCCGCTGTTTCGCTTCCAGGTCTTTCTGGATCTTCTGCTCGGCCTCCCGCTTCTTCTGCTGTTCCAGGCGTTCAGCTCTCTGTCTACGCAGATCTTCGCGCTCCACTGCCTTTCTCGCCTCTTCGCGTTGCTTGCGGATTTCGCTGGTATCCACAATCACAGCCTCAATGGTCAGGCCCAGGTTCTTTGGTTTACGGAACGGCTCCCATCTCATCGTGCCCAACACCACCAGCACCGCCATCAGGACATGGATGCCAATGGCAAGACTGAAGGCCCGGAATTGAGCGCCGAGTTCCTGCCTGGAAAACATTTATTCTGTAGAATCCTGCTCCCCGCCCAGACTTGCATCCAGGGGGTCGCTCATCAGCCCTACCTTGGTCACACCGGCTTTTTGCAACAGCACCATGACGTTATATACCTGCCCGTAGTCAACCCGCTCATCACCGCCCACCAGGACCTGTATCTCCGGGTTACGGCGGACGATGGCAGATACCGTCGTTACCAGGGTATCCGGATCAATCAAGCCGCTGGCCGTGCCGTCGAGATCCCCGCCGGCATTCAAGTAGAGATCCCCGTTTTGTAACACCGTAATCACAAGGGGCTCGTCGTTTTCCTGCGTGTCCATGGGCTCAGCATCCGCCTTGGGCAGTTCCACTTCAACGCCGAGATTGAGCAATGGCGCCGTGATCATGAAAATAACTAAAAGTACCAGCATCACGTCGATATACGGTACGACGTTGATTTCTGCCATCGGCCGGCGGCGTCCCCTGGTTGATTCCATGAGATCTTACTCCTCGCTGAGTTGATGCGCCTGGCGTTGCAGGATGCTGGAAAACTCTTCTTTGAAGTTGTCGTAACGTACTTCCAAGCGATCGACCTGGTTCGAGAAGCGGTTGTAAGCAATCACTGCCGGTATGGCTGCAAACAGGCCCATGGCGGTGGCAATCAGTGCTTCGGAAATTCCGGGAGCAACCATTGCGATCGTTGCCTGGTTAACGTTAGCCAACTGGTGAAAGGAAGTCATAATGCCCCACACCGTACCGAACAGGCCGATGTATGGGCTGGTGGAACCGACCGTGGCCAGGAAATTGAGGTGATGCTCCAACTCCTCTGTCTCGCGTGCCAGCGCGATACGCATGGTGCGCTGGGCGCCTTCAAGCATCGCATTGGGTGTCATTCTTCCCAACTGGCGCATGCGCAGGAACTCGGCGAAACCCGAATCGAAAATACGTTCCATGCCGCTGGTAAGCCGGTGAGCGCCGGTAACATTTTCATGCAACTGGGTCAGGTCCGTACCGGACCAGAAGCGCTCCTCAAATACAACCGCTTCTTTTTCCGCTTTTGCCAGTACCTGGCGTTTTCGGAAAATGATCACCCACGAAACAACGGAGGCGATCAACAGGATCGCCATCACCCCTTGCACCAGCCAACTGGCTTCCAGGACCAGTTGCCAGATTTGTAATTCATTCTGCATTTTTTATAGAACCTCCATTCTCCAATTCCGTCTTGATCCATGCCGGCATCCGCGCTGGCTTGAGACTATCTGCGTGCAGCATTGCCGCAGTGATGTCGGCAGTGGCCACCAGCACGCCATCCGTTTTCCGTGTGATTTGTTGACGGAACCCCTGCCGCACGCCCTTCATCCAGGTCAGCTCGGCCATCACCAGCAATTCATCGTCGAGCCGGGCTGCCTGCAGGAACTTCACGTTGGCGCCCAGCACGACCCAGATCAGGTTATGATCCCGCTTCAGTTGCGTCATGGAGATGACACCTGCTCGCAACATCTCCGTCCGGGCTCGTTCAAAAAAATTCAGGTACCTCGAGTGATAAACGACACCACCGGCATCGGTGTCCTCGAAATAAACCCTTACAGGCCAGACAAACGGCGCCGGCCTAAGTTCAGTCACCTGAATTCATACCATTAAGTTCACTCATCTATATAAACGCCCAAATCCCATGAAAGGGTTACAAATTTTGTTATTTTTCCTGTTCGAACAGGTCAGTGCGCGGACCGGAGGGGTGCTCGAGGCCGAAATGCTGGTAGGCTTTTGCCGTGACCATGCGGCCCCTGGCCGTCCTGGTCATGTAGCCTTGCTGGATCAGGTAGGGTTCCAACACGTCTTCAACGGTACCCCGCTCTTCGGACAGGGCGGCTGCTATACTTTCAACGCCGACCGGCCCGCCATCGAAATATTCGATGATGGTTTTCAGCAAGCGCCGGTCCATGACATCAAATCCCAAATGGTCAACCCGCAGTAATTCCATCGCATCCACCGCGATCGGCTGGCTGATAAATCCATCGCTTTTCACTTCGGTATAGTCCCGCACACGCCGCAACAAGCGGTTGGCCACCCTCGGCGTACCCCGCGAACGGCGCGCAATTTCCATCGCACCTTCATTATCGATACCAATCTGCAGAATTCCTGCCGAACGTGTGACAATCCGGGACAAATCCTCCGGGCTGTAAAACTCAAGGCGCTCGACAATGCCGAAACGGTCACGCAACGGTGAGGTCAGCAGCCCAGCCCGTGTGGTGGCGCCTACCAGGGTGAAACGCGGCAGATCCAGCTTGATGGAACGCGCAGCCGGGCCTTCGCCGATCATGATATCGATCTGAAAATCCTCCAGGGCCGGGTACAGCACCTCCTCGACCACGGGCGAAAGCCGGTGAATTTCGTCAACGAACAGCACATCGCCGGACTGCAGGTTGGTCAGCAAGGCAGCCAGGTCACCCGCCCGTTCCAGTACAGGGCCGGAGGTTTGGCGCAGGTTCACCCCCATCTCGTGGGCGATAACATGGGCCAGGGTTGTTTTTCCCAGCCCGGGCGGACCAAAAATCAGGATATGGTCCAGCGCTTCATTCCGGCGCTTGGCCGCTTCGAGGAAAATACCGAGCTTTTCCCGCATGACCGGCTGCCCGATGAATTCGTCCATGGTCCTGGGGCGAAGACTGATATCCGCCGTAAGATCCTCATTTGTATCGTCGGGGGATATGACCCTGGCTTCTTCGTTCATGATAATTTAACCTGCGATTGCAGGGCCCGGCGGATTATTTCTTCAGCGCTCATATCCGGATCCGCGGCTTGGCGCACCATACGGGAAACTTCCTGTGGTTTGTAGCCCAGGGCGCTGAGGGCAGAGGAGGCTTCGCTGCTGGCATCCCCCGTAATCACGGCGCCTCTGCCCAGGGCCGTTCTTCCAGCGGCAGGTATCACATCCAGCTTGTCCCGCAACTCCATGATGATTCGCTCGGCTGTTTTTTTACCGATGCCTGGTAGCCGTGTAAGCGAAGCCATATCGTTATCAGCCACATAACGCGCCAATTCATCACCGCTGACTCCTGAAAGGATGGTCAGGGCCAGCTTGGCGCCGATGCCGCTTATTTTCAGCAGTTGCCGGAACAGAGTGCGCTGCGCTTCGCTGGAAAAGCCGTACAGGGTATGGCTATCGTCCTTGATCGACAGGTGGGTGAGGATTACGACCGGCTGCCCGATTTCGGGCAAGTCATAGAACACACTGAGTGGCGCTTCCACTTCGTAACCGACACCGGCGATGTCGATCACCATCAAGGGTGGTTGCTTGTGAATCAGGGTTCCGGCGAGGCGTGCAATCATGTTCTTTGCATTCTTTGCATGCGGTTCAGGGTCTGCTGCGTGTGCTGGTGACATAATGCCACAGCCAGCGCGTCGGCGGCGTCTTCTTGTAGTTTCTCTTTCAACTGTAACAACACCATCACCATGTGCTGAACCTGCACCTTGTCGGCTCCGCCCCGGCCGACGATGGCCTGCTTGATGGAACGGGGTGCATATTCTGACACGGGTAAACCCAGGGAGATCGCCGCGCAAATTGCTGCTCCACGTGCCTGCCCCAGCTTCAGAGCCGTGCCTGCGTTGCGACTCAAGAACACAGTTTCAATCGCCACTTCACCGGGCCGGTGTTCGCCGATCAAGTCGCGGATACCGGCAAAAATAATACCCAGGCGCTCCGGGAATTCACCCGTGCCGGCCTTGATGACACCATGTTGGACGGCAATCACATGGTCGCCGTTGACCTCGATGATGCCATACCCGGTCAATCTCGAGCCGGGGTCGATTCCCAGGATGCGCATTAAGTGTAGTGTCCTATACCAGCCTCAGTCATAGGCCTCTTCGGGTATATCTGCGTTTGAATACACTGCCTGGGTATCGTCCAGGTCTTCCAGTATGTCCAGAAATTTCAGGACTTTCTGACCGGTATCTACATCCAGTTCTACTTCCAGATCTGCCCGCATCGTAATTTCAGCATTGGCTGGTGTTATACCAGCCGCTTCCAAAGCGGCCACAAGGCTGGAAAAGGTTTCCGGCGAAGTGAGCACCTCGATGGAACCATCTTCTCCCGTAACAATGTCATCAGCGCCGGCTTCCAGCGCTACTTCCATGACTTCGTCTTCCGATGTACCAGGAGCAAAATTCAGCACGCCAATCTTGTTGAACAGGTAAGCCACCGAGCCGTCAGTACCGAGATTTCCGCCGTGCTTGGAAAAAGCGTGGCGCACTTCGGATACCGTCCGGTTCCGGTTATCGCTCAGGCATTCGATCATCACCGCGATCCCACCCTGCGCATAGCCTTCGTAACGGATTTCCTCGTAGCTCACACCTTCGAGTTCACCGGCGGCTTTCTTGATGGTTCGCTCGATGGTGTCCTTTGGCATATTGGCGGCATTTGCCTTCTCAATTGCCAGGCGGAGGCGCGGATTGGCATCCGGGTCACTCCCGCCTGCCCTGGCCGCAACCGACAGTTCACGATTGATTCGTGTGAATATTTTTCCACGCTTGGCGTCAACGGCCTTCTTGCGGTGCTGGATATTGGCCCATTTACTATGTCCGGCCATACTTGTGTTCCTTGGATCGATCAGTTAAACGGATAATTTTAACATGGAAGGAGTCTATATCGAGGGATTGAATTGGCCGGTTTCAAGGAAATTTACCGCGTGGCTCGCCACCTTACCGGAGTACAACAAACCGGTATGACTTACCGGCAGCACCATCCGGTCCTGCAGGCCGGGGTTTGATGCTTCATGCAAAGAAACCGTACCGTCACCCGGCCCACCGGTCCCACCCATGAAAAGTCCCAGGCCAATCCCCATGGAGCCGGCGATCAGGCCGGTCTCACGATCTTTGGGTAGCAGGGAATAACCAGTTTCAAGGGTTGTCCGGGCCTCACCCAGCAACTTCCCTGCACCCGGCAGATTCCGCATCCTGCGCGCAACAATGCTTCCCTCTAATGGGCAACCGAGCAGGACAATGCGACCCGGGGGTAAATCCGGAGTCTCTGACAGCATGCGCAGAATGACCAGGCCGCCGAGGCTGTGGCCCAGAAAATGCAGACTATCCGCTTTCGTGGTCCTGGCGAATTCATACAAGCTGCCGGCATGAGCACCAAGAGGTTCCGAAGTCGCAGAGTAAGTAAAATGTCGGATTTTGAACCCACCCCTATACAAGCGGCGACTCAAAGCCCGTAGCGCCCAGGCTCCAAACCACAGGCCGTGAACGAGTATAACCTCGGTCTTGCTGCCGCGTTGGGGTTTCGAAACCATAGTCACGGGGCTTGCAAACGCCTGGAACGCACCATCGCCTCAATGGAAACCATTATTAATGCAAGCCAAATGCAACTGAATGCCACAGCATGGCCCCGGGTGAACGGTTCATTGTAAAAGAAAACTGCCAGGACAAACGTAATCGAAGGCGCAAGGTACTGGAAAAATCCGACCGTGGTCAGCGACAGGTTCTGTGCTGCAATGTTGAACCAGATCAGCGGCAATACGGTAACCAGGCCGGCAAAAAGCAGCAACAGGTCCACTCGCAGATTGTCATGCATGAACTGTAACGATCCTCCGCTCATGGCCCAGGCAAAGTACAGCAGTGCGGGCGTGATCAACAGCAGGGTTTCCCACAGCAGGCCGATCATCGGCCCCACACCAAGCTTTTTCCTCACCAGGCCATAGAAGCCAAAAGAAATACCCAGCGCCAGGGCGATCCACGGCGCGACACCCAGGTACCAGGTGAGGTAGACGGTTCCACAGGCGGCAATCACGACAGCCAGGCTCTGGATGCGGGTCAGGCGTTCGTGCAGAAACAGGAATCCCAGCACTACGTTCACCAGTGGGTTGATGAAATACCCCAGGCTGGTTGCGAGTATCCGGTCATGAGTTACCGCCCAGACGAAGACCAGCCAATTGAACCCCACCAGCAGTCCGGACAGCAGCAGGGTCAGGAGGGTCTTGCGCGGCAACAGCATCCGGCGCCAGAAGTGCCGGCCATCCCGTAACAACAGGAATACGATCAATACCGGGACCGCCCAAACAATGCGATGGGCGATTATTTCAAGCGCCGGGACTGTTCCAATCAACTTGAAATAGATTGGAGCCAACCCCCAGAACATGAAGGCTGCCGTGGCGGCCACCATGCCCAGGCGGTGGTCAGGTTCTGAGGATTTCACGGCTGGTGTGTACAGTTTGTAAGAGTTCGTTTGCGGACGATTTCGGCCGGGTAATAAAAATCGCACGCATGAATACTACAAATTCCTTATATGAAGTTCCGCTACCTGCTCATCGGGAACAGCCGACGGGGCCGAGGTCAACAGGCACTGCGCCGAGGTAGTCTTGGGAAAAGCGATCACGTCGCGTATTGAATCCTCACCTGACATCAGGGCCGCGATACGATCCAGACCGAATGCGATTCCACCGTGTGGCGGGCAGCCATACTTTAGAGCTTCCAGCAGGAAGCCAAACTTCAGTTGTGCTTCTTCCTCGTCGATGCCTAACAGGCTAAATACTGCCTCTTGCATCTCCGGTTTATGGATACGGATCGAACCACCACCGATTTCGGCGCCGTTGAGCACCATGTCATAACCCTTGGACAGGGCCTTGCCGGGATTGGCCAGCAGCGCTTCAGAGTCCGCTTCAGCCGGTGCGGTAAAGGGATGATGCATCGCCATGAACCGTCCGGAATCTTCATCCCATTCGAACATTGGGAATTCATTTACCCACAAAGGCTGCCAGCCTTCGCGCACCAGGCCACGGTCCTTTCCTACTTTCACCAGTAACTCACCCATGAAATTACTGACGGTGAACCAGTCGCCGGCGCCGAAAAACAGAATATCCCCGGTTTCGGCACCGCTTGCGGCGGAAATTCCCTGCCATGCTTTTTCATCCAGGAACTTGGCGACCGGCGATTGCAGTCCTTCCAGGCCTGTCTCGCTGTCATTGACCTTAATCCATGCCAGGCCCCTGGCGCCGTAACGGCCCACGTATTTCGTGTATTCATCGATTTTCTTGCGCGAGAGTTCCGCACCGCCCGGGACCCGAAGTACGGCTACCCTGGAGTCATCGTCATTGGCCGGACCGGAAAAAACCCGGAACTCGATGTGCGCAACGTGCTCATCCACGGAAACCAATTCCATCGGAATGCGTAAATCCGGCTTGTCGGAACCGTAGCGGTCCAGGGCACGACGCCAACTGAGCCTGGGGAAAGACTCCGGCAATTCCACGTTCAGTGTTTCCCTGAACACCTCCCGGATCATTGTTTCGGCACAGTCCTGGACGTCCCGCTCCTCGACAAAGGCCATCTCGATATCCAGTTGGGTGAACTCGGGCTGGCGGTCGGCGCGCAGATCTTCATCGCGGAAACAACGGGCGATCTGGTAATAACGGTCCATACTGGACATCATCAACAGCTGTTTGAACAGTTGCGGCGACTGGGGCAAAGCGAAATACTTGCCTGCATGCACACGACTGGGAACCAGGTAATCCCGGGCGCCCTCAGGCGTTGCCTTGGTCAGGATAGGCGTTTCCAGTTCGGTAAATCCCTTGTCATCCAGGCTGTTGCGGATCGCGCGGTACATGCGCGCTCTGGTACGTAGATTGTTCTGCATGCGCGGCCGGCGCAGGTCTAGATAACGGTACTTGAGACGGATTTCCTCGCCATCTTCGTCGGTCATCAACAGGGGCATGGGTGCAGATGCGTTCAGCAGTTCGACCTTGTCGGCAACAAGCTCGATCTTGCCGGTGGCCATGGATTCATTCCACTGGCTTTCGGGCCGCATGCGGACCTGCCCGCTGATCCGAACGCAAAACTCGTTACGCAAACTCTCCGCATCGCCGAAGGCGGGGCTGTCGGGCTCGATCACGACCTGGACGGTGCCGGCGTGGTCCCTCAGGCCGATAAAAATAAGGCCGCCAAGGTCACGGCGGCGACCGACCCAGCCACAGAGTACAACTGGCTGACCGGCGAATTGTTCGGTTATTTCGCCACAAAGATGTGTGCGCATTTCTAGCTCCCGGGTGTTAGCGATTGGTGGCTCAGGGTTTTGGCTCAGGCTGTGCCGGTTTTCTTTCTTTCGGCTTTGCCCGGCCCCTTACTCGATCCCGTGCTCGCGGATTTTGTATCAGAAGATTTTGTCGTGGACTTGGCCGCCGAAGCGCCCGGCTTGGAAACCCCGCTTCCGGTGTCGCCGGAATCATGCAGGTTCTTCTTGCCGCCTTTTTTAAAATCAGTCTCATACCACCCCGATCCCTTCAACCGGAATGCGGCAGCCGAAACCAGGCGTTGCAGTTCAGATTCATTACAGGCCGGGCAATTCGTCAAGGCCGGATCGCTCAATCGTTGCAACTTTTCCAGTTCATGCCCGCAGGACCTGCATCGATATTCATAAATCGGCATAGCTGTCTTCCTATTGAGAACCCACAACGAGGATTCCATCAAAGCGGTGAATTATAGGCCAGTGCTCCTCGACGCAATACTAGATGGGGCCTTTCAAAAGAGTTTTCTACACCCAGGGTCTGATAAAATATGAGGATTGCATTGACATCGTATTAACGGAGAAGTCACTTGAATCTTACACGCCCTGGCCTCATTGCCACGCTACTGGTTCTTACAGCCTGCCAACAGGCGGAAAGTCCGGCTCCGACAGCACCGGCTGCCGCAGCGGCCGAGATTGTTGAACAGCCTGTCAGTGAAGGTGTCCCGGAGCAGTCTTCGCGTTTCGAAATCTATGCCACGGTCAGCCTGACAGCCGACCTTGGTCATTTGAGCGAACGGCAAAGACAGATGATTCCGCTGCTGATCGACGCTTCGAAGATCATGGATGGCCTGTTCTGGCAACAGTCTTTCGGCGACAGGGAAACTTTCCTGGACGGAATTGAAGATCCTGCGACGCGACGCTTTGCAGAAGTCAATTATGGTCCCTGGGACCGCCTGGCCGCCGACCAGCCATTCATCGAAAGCGCAGGCCCCAAGCCACTGGGAGCAAAATTCTATCCCGCGGACATGAGCAAGGAAGAATTCGAAGCCTGGGACCAGGAAGGCAAAGACGGCTTGTACTCGCTGGTGCGCCGCGAGAATGACGGCAGCCTGAAACTGCTGCCCTACTACGAAGCTTACGGGGAAGAACTGAGGCAGGCTGCGGCCCTGCTGCGGCAGGCGGCTGAACTGGCGGACGAGGCAGAATTCGCCAACTACCTGCAAATGCGCGCCACTGCGCTGAAGACGGATGACTTCCAGCCATCCGACATGGCCTGGATGGATATGAAAAATAACCCGGTCGAGTTGGTGATTGGCCCGATTGAAACTTACGAGGATCAGTTGTTCGGCTACCGCGCAGCCTATGAGTCGTATGTCCTGATCAAGGACCTGGCCTGGAGTGAACGGCTGGCGCGATTTGCAAAATACCTGCCGGAACTGCAAATCGGCCTGCCGGTACCCGATGAATACAAGCGCGAAGTACCTGGTTCCGATGCGGATCTGAACGCATACGACGTGGTTTACTACGCCGGTCACTCCAATGCCGGCTCGAAAACCATTGCGATCAACCTCCCCAATGACGAGCAGGTCCAACTCGCCAAGGGTACGCGCCGCCTGCAGCTCAAGAACGCCATGCTGGCCAAGTACAACCAGATCCTGGTGCCGATTTCCGAAGTATTGATAGCCCGGGACCTGCGTCAGCACATCACGTTCGACTCCTTCTTCGGCAACACCATGTTCCACGAAGTGGCGCACGGACTGGGAATCAAGAACACGCTGGATGGGCACGACACTGTTCGCCACGCAATGAAGGAACATGCCTCGGCGCTGGAGGAAGGCAAGGCCGATATCCTGGGCTTGTACATGGTCCAGAAACTGCGCGAAAAAGGTGAAATCACCGAAGGACAGCTCAAAGACGACTACGTGACCTTTATGGCCGGAATATTTCGTTCGATCCGCTTCGGTGCAACCAGCGCCCATGGCAAGGCCAACATGATCCGTTTCAATTTCTTTGAGCAGGCGGGTGCTTTCAGCCGGGACGAAGCCAGCGGCACCTACCGCGTTAATATTCCGGAATTCGAACAAGCGGTGAAGGATCTGAGCAACAAGCTGTTGACTTTGCAGGGAAATGGTGACTATGCAGCAGTAGATGCTTTTGTCGCGGAAATGGGAAACGTCAGCCCCGGATTGCAGGCTGATCTCGACCGTCTTGCGGACGCCGGCATTCCGGTGGATATCGTTTTCGAACAGGGCGCAGAAGTGCTCGGTCTATAGCAATTCATGGGCAAACGAATCGTCGTCAAGATAGGCAGCCAGGTATTGTGTGACCCAGGGGGGGCGTTGAATCGGGACATACTTTCCAGGCTGGTCCAACAACTTGGCGCCCTGAGCACCGACGGCTGGCAAGTGCTGCTGGTTACATCCGGCGCTGTGGCGGCGGGCAACAGCCTTGCAGGTGATCGAATTCTAGGCATTTCCGACCCGGTGGCTCGCAAACAGGTGATGGCCGCCACCGGCCAGGTCCAGTTGATGGAAACCTATCGCGAACTTTTTCAGCGCGATGGCCTGCCGGTAGCACAGGTCCTGACCAGCAAAAGCGATTTCCAGACTCGCCGTCATTACCTGAACATGCGAGGTTGTATCGAAGCGCTGCTGTCGGTAGGCGTCGTGCCCATAGTGAATGAAAACGATGTGGTTGCGGTCACTGAATTGATGTTCACCGACAATGATGAACTGGCCGGCCTGCTCGCTGGAATGGTCAATGCCGATCTTTTGTGCCTGCTGAGCACAGTTCCGGGCGTATACGACGGTGACCCGGATGATCCTGCAACGCAGTGCATCAAATGCTGGGATGATCGGCTTCACCAGATTGAAGACATCGTATCTCGCGGCACTTCTTCCCTGGGCCGTGGCGGCATGCACAGCAAACTGGCCATTGCTCGCAAAGCAGCAAAACTGGGCACCGAGGTGGTCATTGCGGACGGCGCCGACCCGGAAATAATGAGCCGGATTCTTGGTGGCGGCGCCGGCACACGGTTCCCGGCCCTGGGCGAGGCTTCTCCGGCAAAACGCTGGCTTGCCAGCGCAGATGGCCATGCATCAGGCTCGGTTACCGTAAATGCAGGGGCGGAAAGCGCCCTGACCGACAGCAACCGCCTGGCCAGCCTGTTGCCGGTCGGAATCGAGGCTGTTGATGGCCGGTTCAGCCGCGGCGACGTCATCCAGATCCTCAATCCAGGCGGCAGGGTTCTGGGATGCGGGCAGGCAAGGTATGATCATCGGGAGGCCGGACGACTGATGGGTCAGCGCGGACAAAAACCCCTGATCCACTATGACTATCTTTACCTGGTGGATTGAAAAATATGGAAATGTTTGAGACGCAGCAGTACCTGGAAAAGGGATTAATCAGCGCACGCGATGCAGCGCGCGAACTGGCCCTGTGTGATGATGGGAAGATCCGCTCCGTGCTCGAGTCCCTGGCTGAGCGTACGATTGCGGCAGAGAATGAAATTCTGCAGGCGAACCTCAGTGATCTGTCACGGATGCCCGAATCAGATCCGAAATACGACCGCCTGCTGCTCAGTCCTGTTCGCCTTGCGGCTATCGCAAATGATTTACGCTGTGTTGCCGCCCTGCCAACACCCGTTGGCGAAGTGCTGGAAGAAAGGCGCCTGGAAAACGGCCTGGAGCTGAGTAAAATCCGTGTGCCGATAGGTGTCATCGCGGTTATTTTCGAGTCCCGCCCAAACGTTACTTTCGATGTTTTTGCGCTGTGTCTGAAAACACTGAACGCCTGTGTACTCAAGGGTAGCAGCGATGCACACGACACCAACCAGGTGGTCGTGAAACTGATGCACGAAGTGCTCGAAGAACACGATCTGGACACCGGTATCGTGTTCCTGGCGCCTCCGGAACGCCAGTGGCTGCCGCTCATCCTTCGGGCCACGGAAACGATAGACCTCGCTATCCCGCGTGGCTCGAAGGGGCTGATCGATTTCGTGCGCGACAACGCCCGGGTGCCGGTGATCGAGACCGGTGCGGGCATTGTCCACACTTATGTCGATGCCAGTGCTGACCTTGAGAAAGCAAAAGCCATCGTCACCAACGCCAAGACACGGCGGGTCAGCGTGTGCAACGCGCTGGATACGCTTGTATTACACCGGGATCTGTTACCGGCTTTGCCGGCAATGATGCAGTCAATGGGCGAAGATTACGGGGTCGAGGTATTTGCAGATCAAGACGCCTGCAAAGCACTGGAAGGGAACTATGCGGCCAGCCTGAAGCACGCATCCGATGAACATTTCGGAACAGAATTCCTGTCACTCAGAATGTCGGTCAAAACCGTTTCCGGTCTGGATGAAGCCCTGGACCACATCCACCGCTACAGCTCAAAACACTCCGAGGCCATCGTGGCCGAAGACCCTGAAGTCATCGAACAGTTCCTGAACTGTGTAGACGCAGCAGCGGTCTACGCAAATACCTCGACCGCGTTCACGGACGGCGGGGAATTCGGCATGGGCGCTGAAATCGGCATCAGCACGCAGAAGCTTCACGCCCGCGGGCCGATGGCCCTGCCGGAACTGACGAGCTACAAGTGGGTAGTGCGTGGATCGGGACAGATTCGCGTTGCGGGCTAATGGCTAAGGTCCTGGTTTTCCAGCATGTCGCCGCTGAACCGCTGGGCACCCTGGACCCAATGTTGCGCAACCGGGGACACCGGATTCGCTATGTGAATTTCCACCGCAACCCGGGTGCGAAGCCGGACATCGACCGCTACAGCGCGCTGATTGTACTGGGCGGACCGCAGATGCCGGATCAGGGTAAACGCTACCCGCACCTGAATGAAGAAATGCGCTGCATCGAAGAAGCCCTGAAACGGGATATTCCGGTGCTGGGAATCTGCCTGGGAGCGCAATTGCTGGCCTACACGCTGGGTGGTGGTGTGAGACCCATGGATGAGTGGGAAATCGGCTGGTATGACCTCAAGCCTACGCCACAAGCCGCGGCCGATCCGGTATTTTGCGCATTAACCCAGCCGCACCCGGTATTCCAGTGGCACGGGTATACTTTTGATCTTCCCAAAGGCGCGGTCCACCTCGCCCGGTCAGACAGCTGTGAAAACCAGGCTTTCCGTTATGGATCCAATTCATACGCCCTGCAGTGCCACCTGGAACTGGACGAAAGGCTGATCAATCGTTGGTTGAATTTGCCTGAATACCTGGAAGATCTGGCCAGAAACAGCCGATGCGATAACGTCGATACCGTCCGGCGGCAAACCCACGAGCTGATCGGCCAATCGGCCGACCTCAGCCTGGGAATCTTTGGGCAATTCCTGCGCCCGCTGGGCGAACGGCGCAGCCGTCATGTCCTGCCGTCCAGGTAAACAATCGCCGGTGATGCCGGAGTAAACTGTAAGAGGTCGCTTGCGGCCGACAGGCTCTGGGATGGTCGGCCGCAAGCGACCTCTTACATTTTGACCGAAGCGGGCTTACAGGAAGATGAACCCTCCGTCTTTAACGTCTATCCTGATGGTTTTTCCGGATGTCAAATCGCCGGACAGGATTTTCTGCGCCAGCGGGTTTTCGATCTCATTCTGGATGGCGCGCTTCAGGGGACGGGCGCCATACACCGGATCGAATCCGGCTTTTGCGAGTAGTTCGAGGGCTTCATCCGAGACCTCCATGCCAAAGTCGTTGGCTTCCAGGCGTTTACCCAAGTGGCCCAACTGGATACGGCAATGAGCTTGATTTGCTCCTGGTCCAGCGGGTGGAAGACCACCATTTCGTCCACCCGGTTTATGAACTCGGGCCGGAAATGCTGGCCGACGACATCCATCACGGCAGCTTTCATGGCATCGTAGCCTGCGGTGGCCAGTTCCTGTATCCGGCTGGAGCCGAGGTTCGAAGTCATCACGACAACAGTGTTGCGGAAATCCACGGTGCGCCCGTGGCCGTCCGTGAGGCGGCCATCATCCAGCACCTGCAACAGGATGTTAAACACGTCGGGATGCGCTTTTTCGATTTCATCCATCAGGATCACGGCATACGGCCGGCGGCGAACCGCCTCGGTGAGATAACCACCTTCCTCGTATCCCACGTAGCCAGGAGGTGCGCCAATCAACCGCGCCACGGAATGTTTTTCCATGAACTCGGACATATCGATGCGCACCATGGCCTCCTCGGTATCGAACATGAACTCGGCCAGCGCCTTGCACAGCTCCGTTTTACCCACACCGGTCGGCCCCATAAAAAGGAAGGAACCGATCGGGCGGTTCGGATCGGACAGGCCCGCCCGCGAACGCCGGATCGCATCGGAGACCGCTCCTACTGCTTCGTCCTGCCCTATGACGCGTCGGTGCAGGGCCTCCTCCATCCTCAGCAGCTTCTCGCGCTCACCTTCCAGCATCCGCGACACCGGGATGCCCGTCCAGCGGGAAACTACTTCAGCGATTTCATCTTCAGTTACCCGGTTTCGCAGCAACTGGAAGTCCCCCTGTTCACCTTTTTCAGCATCCTTCAGTTGCTTTTCCAACTCGGGTATCTGGCCGTATTGCAACTCGGACATGCGCGCCAGGTCCTGGGCACGCATCGCGGTTTCCAGTTCGGCTCGGGCGCGCTCGAGTTCTTCCTTGATGTGCGTGGCGCCCTGTACCGCGGCTTTTTCGGACTTCCAGATTTCATCGAGATCAGAAAACTCGCGCTCCATCAGGGCAATTTTTTCCTCCAGTTCCTCCCGCCGCTTGATCGAAGCATCGTCGGTCTCTTTTTTAAGCGCCTCGCGCTGAATCTTCTGCTGGATCAGCTTCCGCTCCAGGCGGTCCAGGGCCTCGGGCTTGGAATCGATTTCCATGCGGATTCGCGATGCCGCCTCGTCCATCAGGTCGATCGCTTTGTCCGGCAGTTGACGATCTGAAATATAGCGGTGTGACAAGGTGGCCGCCGCGACCAGCGCCGGGTCGGTGATATCGACGCCGTGATGCACTTCATAACGTTCCTGCAGGCCACGCAGGATGGCGATGGTGTCCTCCACCGACGGTTCACCGACATACACTTTCTGGAAACGCCGTTCCAGCGCTGCATCTTTCTCAATGTACTGACGGTACTCATCCAGGGTAGTCGCACCGATGGCATGCAATTCGCCGCGGGCCAAAGCGGGTTTGAGCATGTTGCCGGCATCCATGGCGCCTTCGGCCTTGCCGGCGCCAACGATGGTATGCAATTCGTCGATGAACAGGATGACATTCCCTTCCTGCTTGGCGAGATCGTTAAGCAAGGCTTTCAACCGCTCCTCGAACTCACCGCGAAACTTGGCGCCGGCCACCAGCGAGCCCATGTCCAGCGACAGCACGCGCTTGCCGCGGATGCCCTCGGGCACCTCGTTGTTCACGATGCGCTGGGCCAGGCCCTCCACGATGGCTGTCTTGCCCACGCCGGGTTCACCGATCAGCACCGGGTTGTTCTTGGTGCGCCGCTGAAGCACCTGGATACAGCGGCGAATTTCCTCGTCGCGGCCAATTACCGGGTCCAGCTTGCTTTGCTCGGCCCGCTCGGTCAGGTCGATGGTGTATTTTTCCAGCGCCTGCCTGTTTTCTTCGGCATTGGGGTCAACAACCTGTTCGCCGCCTCGCACGTCATCGATGGCTTTTTCCAGTGCCTCGCGGTTTGCGCCAACCTGCTTGAGAATATCAGCAAGCGCACCTTTCATGTCGAGTGCCGCCAGCACGAAAATTTCGCTGGCGATGTACTGATCGCCCCGCTTTTGGGCCAGCTTATCGCACAGGTTCAACATTTTGATCAGTTCATTGGAAAGGCTGATCTCACCCTCCGCGCCGCTGACGCGGGGCAGGCTGTCCAATCGTTCACCCAGCTGTGACCGCAAGGGGTTCACACGCACGCCGGCTTTGGTCAACAGGTGGCGGGCCGCGCCGCCTTCCTGGTCAAGCAGGGCCACCATCACATGAACCGGTTCAATCATCTGGTGGTCGAGGCCCGTGGCCAGGCTCTGGGCATCCGCAAGCGCCAATTGGAACTTGCTTGTCAGTTTGTCCATTCGCATTACAATTTCCTGAATTTTGATTGGGTCGCCCATGAGCGGCCGGGATACTCAACATTTGAGGGCAGCATCCCGGGGAATCAATATAGTTGTGGGAGCGTGCCGGCGATTTTTGAGATCAAAAGACGTTCGACCCCAAGGGACCTCTTACACTAATATTCGGCGGATGATGTCGTAGTAGGTGGTGTAGAGATGGTCGAGGTCGGCGATGGGTGTACGCTCGTCGATTTGATGGATGGTGCTGTTAACCAGGCCCAGTTCCAGAACTTCTGTTCCCAGGGGGGCGAAAAAACGGCCATCCGAGGTACCGCCGCCGGTGTTCAGCTCCGGCCTTGTGTTCAGGACGGATACAACGGCTTCCTGCACGGCCTCGCGCAGCTTGCCGGGTTCGCTGCGGAAGGGTTCGCCCATAATCTTCCATTCGAGTTCGTAGTCACTGATCTCATGCTCGATGAGCAAATCCTCGAATCGCGACTTGATGCTCTGGGAAGGAGATTCAGGCCCATTGCGGAAATTGACCAGCAATTCCACCTTGGCAGGTGTCACGTTACCCGCACCTGTACCGCCTGTTATATTGGCCACCTGGCAATGGCTGGCTGGAAATTCCTCATCCCCGCTGTCCCAGTCCAGCTTGACCAGTTCGTCCAGGAATGGCGCCAGGCGGTGCACTGGATTATCGAGGTTCTCGGGGAAAGCGGTATGCCCCTGGATGCCATTCACCTGCAGGCGTGCATAGATGGAACCACGGCGGCCAACCCGTACTGTGTCGCCGAGATATTGCTGGCTGGAAGGTTCCCCGACCAGGCAATAATCCGGTCGCCCGAGGCGGCGTTTCAGTTCATCGACCACCCGCACGATGCCGTCCACGGCTTCACCTTCCTCGTCACTGGTCAGCAGCAAACCCAGCTGTCCCCTGTGTCCAGGATGTTGCAGGACAAAGGTCTCCAGTGCCACCACCATCGCCGCAACGGCCCCTTTCATATCAGCCACGCCACGGCCATATAATTCGCCGTCTTTTTCATCCGGATGGAACGGCAGGAAAGTCCACATTTCCTCCGGCCCGGTGGGGACAACGTCTGTGTGGCCGAGGAACCACAGGGAGGGCGACCCGATTCCCCGGGTGATCAGCACGTTGCTGACATCGCCGCACAGGAACCACTCCACATCAAAACCCAGGGGCAGCAATCGTTCCGTGATCAGGCGCTGGCATCCAACGTCATCAGGGGTGACGGAAGGCCGGGCGACCAGTTCGTTTGTAAGTTCCAGTACTTGGGACATTTCAAATATTCCTATTGCTACTCGGCATGTCGAAGTATCTCATTGATGCTGGTCCTGGCCAGGGTCTGCTCGTCGACCTGCTTGACAATCACGGCACAATAAAGGGAATGACTGCCATCGGCAGCCGGCAAGGTACCAGGTACGACCACGGAGCCAGCGGGGATGCGGCCGCGCAGAATTTCGCCCGTTTCCCTGTTGTAAATCCTGGTGCTCTGTCCGATATATACACCCATCGACAGAACACTGCCATGTTCCACGATCACGCCTTCGACCACCTCGGAGCGAGCCCCGATGAAACAATTGTCCTCAATAATCGTAGGCGAAGCCTGCAAGGGTTCCAACACACCTCCGATGCCTACACCACCGGAAAGATGCACGTTACTACCAATCTGGGCGCAGGAACCAACCGTTGCCCAGGTATCTACCATGGTGCCGGGGCCAACGTAAGCGCCGATATTTACATAACAGGGCATAAGGACTACGTCATGGCCAATATGGGCGCCGCGGCGAACCGTTGCCGGGGGCACAATGCGGGCGCCGATTTCGCTGATTTGGTGACCGAAATCGCTACCCCAGCGAAGGGGCAATTTGTCAAAAAAATGTGTGTAACCCGCGGCAATGACCTCGTTCCTGTGGATACGAAACGACAGCAGGACGGCTTTTTTCAGCCACTGGTTCACCTGCCACTCACCTGCCCCCCCGGCCGGTTTGGCCACTCTGAATTCACCGGACTCCAGGCCGTTCAGGCAGAGCTCGACTGCCCGCGCCACTTCCGCCGGGGTTCGCGAAGGTGACAGATCTGCCCTGTCCTCCCAGGCGGATTCGATTATCACCTTGATTGAACTGATGTCTCCGTTGTCGCTATCGTGTTTATTGTCATGGATTTTCATGCCGTATTATTCCGTGTCCAGGTGTTCGGTTATCGACTGGCTCAATGCTTCCCGGGCCTCGTCAGAAAGTGGTTTATGCCGGGAATCGCTGATCAGGAAGGTATCTTCCACCCGCTCACCAAATGTGGCGATCCGCGCATTGTGAACCTGTATCCCCTGTTTGAAAATGGCGGCGGCAACGCTGGACAACAAGCCCGGCTGGTCGTTGCACTCCATGTGTAACACGGTACCCGCGCGGTCCGGGTCTTTGGAAAAGTGAATGCGGGGTTTCGACGTGAAATGGCGGAGCCTGCGCGGTATGGACCTTTGCACCGGTGAGCGCAATTTACTCTCGGCAGTCGCTACTTCAAGGCGCTTGACGAGATCCTCTGCATCCAGTTCATTGAGTACATCTCCGTGCTGGTCCATCAACTGGAACAAGTCAAAACTACGCCCCTCGTTGGTGGTCAGAATCCTGGCTGAAAGAACGTCAATACCCATTTCATCGAGCACCGAAGTGATGGAGGCAAACAGGCCATCGTGATCCGGTACGCAGACCAGCAATTCCGAAACCCCATGCGGCTGTACGTCACGTACGGCTATCTGTATATCCCGGCCTTCCATGTCAATGACGGCTTCCGTCACCCATTCCAGCTGATCCGGGTTCAACCGCCAGAACGCATATTCGGGTAGCGTGCTCCAGATCCGGCTGATCGGCTGGTTCGGGATTCCGCGCCTCAACAGGCGGCTCAGCGCACTTGAGCGTGTCTCGCGGGTGCGGGTCGCCCGTTTGAGAGGATTTTCGAGGCCGCGCCGCAAGGCACTGCCAGTGGCCACGTAAAGATCCCAGATCAGGCCGTTCTTCCAGCTGTTCCAGAGTTTCGGACTGGTTGCCGCAATGTCCGCCACCGTCAGCAAGTAGAGATGGTCGAGATAACGGGTATTGCCCACGATTTGTGCAAATTCCTGGATATTTACAGGATCCGACAGGTCCTTGCGCTGCGCGGTCTGCGACATCAGCAGGTGATGCTTCACCAGCCAGGCAACCATTTCGGTTTCGGCCGGCTCAAGTTCCAGCCGGTTACAGAATTGTTCTGCGTCGAGTGCTCCCAGCTCGGAATGATCACCTCCCCGGCCCTTGGCAATATCGTGAAAGATGGCCGCAATGTACAACAGTTCCGGTTTGGCAATCCGCTTGAACACCTGGCGCGCATACGGAAACCGGTCACGGTATTTGCCATACGCAAAACGCCTCAGGTTACGCACCACAAACAGCGTATGCTGATCGACCGTGTAAACATGGAACAGGTCATACTGCATCCGGCCCACGATGTTCGCGAATTCGGGTATCAAGGCCGCAAGCAGGCCATACCGGTTCATACGCTGCAGTTGTGTATACACTCCTTCCGGCTGCCGGAGAAGTTCTATAAAGCAGCGATTAACCTCTTCGCTCCTGCGGAAGTCAGCATCAACCACATACAGGTGATCACGGATCTGGCGGATGGTGGAGGCGGTAATGCCTTGATATTGTGGATTGTGCGCGAGCAAAACGAACAGTTCCATCAATGCGACCGGACGTCGAACAAAAACGGATTGATCAACGGTTTCAATGAACCCGTTGCGAATGCGAAATTGCGGCCTGGATGGATCGTCGCTCAGCGCCTCCCCCAACACTTCAGTTTCATCAACCTCGGGGAACATCAAGGCTTCCTGGAACAATTGCAGCAGGCTTTCATTGAGCCGTTCCAACCGCATCACGGTACGGTAATACAGCTGCATTAACTGTTCCACGGCCAGGCTGTTTTCCTGGTCTTCGAATCCAAAGCGTTCGGCAATCTGGCGCTGGTAGTCAAATAGCAGCCGGTCTTCCGCGCGACCGGCAAGCAGGTGCAATGCATACCGGACCCGCCACAGGAACCGCTGACCGCCAACCAGGTCACGGTGTTCGGACTCGCTGAGGAAACCGTTTTCAACCAGGCCGTGCAGCGTGTGGGAACCAAAATGGCGCTTGGCGACCCAGGAAATCATCTGGATATCCCGCAGGCCGCCGGGACCTTCTTTGATGTTCGGTTCGAGATTGTAGGCGGTTTCGTGATAACGGGCATGCCGCTGCTTCTGCTCTTCGAACTTGGCCTCGAAAAACTCCCTGGCCGACCACAGCTCAGCGGTTGAAATTACCTTAAGCATCTGGTCCAGCAGCGATTTACTCCCCGCCAGCAACCGTGATTCCATAAGGGTCGTAACTGTTACCACATCCTCCAGTGAGGCTTCACCACATTCACGGACCGTGCGGACGCTGTGCCCGAGATAAAATCCCGCATCCCACAGCAACTGGACAAATGCCTCAATCTCACTGCGGGGTATTGATTTTCCGATGTGATCGTCCAGCAGGATAAGCAAATCAACATCGGAATGGGGATGCAGTTCTCCACGCCCATAGCCCCCGACTGCAACCAGGCTGATCTTTTCAGTAAACGGAACCAGGCTCTTCCACGCCAGCAACAGCAATTGCTCGACAACCCAGGCCCGGGCATGGACCAGCTGGATTACGTCATCACCGGCCCAGAATCCATCCGCCAGGCGTTCATCCGCCCGCTTGAGAGCATCACGGACAAAATCCCTCAGCACAGCGGTCTTTTCCCGGGCATCCCCTGCTTGCTGATCAATCAACTGCAGGTCGCTGGAGAAGGCCTCGATTGCCGCCAGGTCCAGACATCCCCTGGATGCCGGAGGCGCCGCCAGCCGTCCGTTCATGCTAGCGCTCCTTCAACATGATAATTGCGGGTTCAGAGGTACCCAAATGTTCCAAGACAAGGCGCAGGCCATTGCCGGCGAGACGTGCCTTGCGCCCAACCACTTCCCAACTCGCTGAACCCGTAATTATCATGTTGAAGGAGTACTTAGAGATCGTCGCCAGGAAGGAGGGTTAGCACATCAAAACCATCATCGGTAACGGCGATGGTGTGTTCCCACTGCGCAGACAGGCTGCGGTCCCGGGTCAGCACCGTCCAGCCATCCTTGAGTAATTTTGTCTCCCGCCGTCCGAGGTTGATCATGGGCTCAATGGTGAACACCATTCCGGGCACCACGACTTCCCTGGTTCCCGGCCGGCCATAATGCAAAACCTGTGGGTCTTCATGAAAACCCTCTCCGATGCCATGTCCGCAGTACTCCCGCACAACGGAACAGCCCTGGCTTTCGGCATATCTCTGGATCGCGTGCCCGATATCACCGAGCCTGACACCAGGCCCGACCATCTCTATTCCCGTAACCAGGGACCGGTGTGCAATGTCGCAGATGCGCTTGCCCTTGATAGTAGATTTGCCGACCAGGAACATTTTGCTGGTGTCGCCGTGCCAGCCATCCTTGATGACGGTGATATCTATATTGACGATATCGCCATCCTTCAGTCGCTTGTCACCCGGAATGCCATGGCAGATCACGTGATTAACCGAAGTGCAGATCGACTTGGGAAATCCGCGGTAATCAAGCGGTGCGGGAATAGCCTGCTGGGTCCCGGTAATGTACTCGTGACAGATATCATTCAGCTCACCGGTGGTGACACCGGGCTGGACATGGGGGCGAATCATCTGCAAAACTTCGGCTGCCAACTGCCCGGCTACCCGCATTTTGTCTACTTCGTCTTTGGATTTAAGAATTATTCCCATGTTCTTGCGCGGTTTCGCGATATCCCGTAGTGTTTTGAACACGATGGACCCTTTATTGAAAGGATTTATTGTACATGTCTTTTGCCCCATGACTTAAGCCCCGTGACTTAGACTTGTGCAACTGGGATAATTTCCTGTTGTCAGAATGCTGTCGCCCCTTTGAACTGTTTTGACCGGGGTATTGGGAGAGAAACCTGTATGCGCAAGGTTGTTCGATATTTTCTGCCCCTGGGCCTCGTTGCCCTTTCGCTTGTTCTTGTTGGCGGCCTGATAGCCGTGAACAAAGCAAGGCGACCGGAACGCAAGGAAGATGCCGTGCAGGCGACCATGGTCGACGCGATCCCGGTCGAGCGTGTATCACTGAACCTGTCGGTGTTTTCTCAAGGCAGCGTCGCGCCACGCACTGAAACCACGCTGGTGGCCGAAGTTTCCGGAATAATCGTCAACGTGTCTCCCAACTTCGTTGCCGGCGGTTTCTTTCGCAAGGGAGAGACCCTGCTGGAAATCGACCCCAGCGATTACCAGGCCGGCCTGAAACGGGCACAGGCAAACCTTGCTTCACGCAAAGCCCAGTTTGCTGAGCAGAAAGCGCGGGCTGACCAGGCCCTGAAAGACTGGAAGAACATGGGCCGCCAGGGCGAGCCATCGGACCTGACCCTGCGCAAACCACAACTGGCCGAGGCCATGGCCAATGTGCAAGCTGCCGAAGCTGACCTGCAAAAGGCGCAAAGGGACCTGGAGCGGACACGCATCAAGCTGCCCTATGACGGCCTGGTCCGGACCAAGCAGGCGGATATTGGGCAGTATGTCGCGCCCGGCACGCCGCTGGGCGTGACCTTTAATATTGATACGGCAGAAATCCGCCTGCCCCTGTCGGCCGCCGATGTTTCATACCTGGACCTGCCGTCGGCCACCGATCCAGCCGATAAACCGAAACTGCAAGTAACCCTGACAACCGAGAACAGCGGTATTCAAGGCCAATGGCAGGCGGAGATCATCCGCACGGAAGGCGTTATCGATGAAAAAAGCCGTGTCACCTATGCCGTGGCCCAGGTCGTGGACCCCTACGGTGTGCTCGGGCAAAGCCACCAGGCCGAGTTGAAAGTCGGCACTTTCGTGCGGGCTGAAATCCAGGGCCTGAGGGCGAACGATGTTTACAAGTTGCCGCGCAGCGTACTGCGCGCAGACAACACCGTGCTGGTAGCCAATGCTGAACGAAAACTGGAGATCAGGCAGGTCAATGTCCTGCGCGCTGAACCCCGCTTGGTGTATATCCGCGAGGGCATTGAGGATGGCGACATGGTGATCACCACCACTCTGGACGCTGCCATTCCCGGCACACAACTGGCCATAAGCGGCGAGGATCGTCCAGCACCCACACTGGATGAGCCCGCGCAAAGTGCGGTTGCAAATACGGGAGCCGAACAATGATAAGAGGTCCTTACGCAGCCATCATCGACTGGTTCGCGCGCAACCACGTCGCGGCCAACCTGTTGATGGCCATCTTGCTCCTGGGCGGGATTTACTCGGCCTTTACCATTAAAAAAGAAGTGCAGCCAGCCATCGAAGTGGATGTCATCACGGTTGGTGTGCCTTTCCTGGGCGCCACTCCCGAGGACGTGGAGGAAGGTGTCCTGATAAAGATTGAAGAAGCTGTGCAGGACATCGAAGGCATTAAGGAGATGATCTCCACTGCAGTGCGCAATAACGGTTCTGTCAGGATCGAAGTCGAATCGGAATACGAGGTGCTGGACATCCTGGACCAGGTAAAGAACCGGGTGGATGCTATTTCCACCTTCCCCGATAACACTGAAAAACCGGTCTACACCAGGGCACAGTTTGAGATACAGGTGTTGATGGTCACCGTGTCCGGGGAAGTGGACGAGCGGACCATGAAAGAGTTCGCCAAACAGATCCGGAACGAAGTCGTTGCACTTCCCGGTGTGACCCGGGCAGACGTGATCGGGGGTCGCGATTACGAAATCAGCATCGAAGTCAGCGAATTCACGCTGCAGGGCTACGGCTTGACCCTGGCGGAAGTGGCCCAGGCCGTGCGTATGGGTTCTCTGGATCTGCCGGCAGGTTCCATCCGCTCCGATGCCGGTGACATCCTGGTGCGCACCAAGGGCCAGGCCTATGTCGGCCGGGATTTCGAAGACATCGTGGTGCGGACCAATGCGGACGGCACGCGCCTGTTGCTCAAGGATATCGCCACGATTCGCGACGAATTCATCGAGCGTGACCGTTTCTCGGAGTTTAACGGCGAACCCGCTCTCAGCATCCAGGTTTTTTCGGTCGGCAACCAGAGTGAACTGGAAATTGCCGAGATAGTAAAAAGTTACATCATCGAAAAACAAGAGAACCTGCCCGCGGGCATTCACATCACATCCTGGGCTGACAGATCCTTTTACCTCAAGGGCCGGCTGGATATGATGTTAAAGAACATGGCCTTTGGCGCAGCGCTGGTTTTCCTGATCCTGGCTTTGTTCCTGCGCCTGAAACTGGCGTTCTGGGTGATGGTTGGCCTGCCGATTGCTTTCATGGGTACGTTTTTCCTGATGCCCGTTGTCGATGTCACGGTAAACATGCTCAGCCTGTTCGGATTCATCCTGGTGCTGGGCATCGTGGTGGATGACGCCATTGTGATCGGGGAAAGTGCTTACACCAATATGCGCGCCAAGGGCCACTCGACGGACGTCATCGTCGAAGGTGTAATGAAGGTAGCCGTACCGGCTACGTTTGGCGTGTTAACGACGATTGCCGCTTTTGTGCCCATCCTGATGGTCACCGGCGTTACCGGGCAATTCTTCGAAGCTGTCGGCTGGGTGGTCGTGCTTTGCCTGGTGTTTTCGCTGGTGGAATCCAAGCTGATCCTACCTGCTCACCTGGTTCATATGAAGGTGAAGCATTACGAGAAAGAAACACACAACGTCTTTGTCCGTTTCCAACGCTTTTTCAGTGAAGGGCTGCATCACTTCGTGGATGATTTCTATGCTCCACTGCTCGATAAGGCCATGAAACGGCGCTATCTGACCCTGTCTATTTTTGTCTCCGCATTGATCTTGTCCGTTGGGCTGCTGCTGGGCGGTCTGCTGCGCTTCGTGTTTTTCCCTGACATTACCGCTGACTTTCTCCAGGTGTCGATTGAAATGAACGAAGGTACGCCTCCTGCAAGCACACACGAAGCCCTGCGGCGCATTCAGTCAGGCCTGTGGGAAGTGGACCGCAAGGTCAGCGAAGATGAGGGTATGAATTCCGGCGCGGCGGTCAACAACGTGGTGTCCTTCGCGACGGGCGATACCAACGGTATCATCATTGCGGAACTGGTCAAGGACGAAGTGGCCATTATCGACGGCCAGGAAGTACTGCGACGTTGGCGTGAGGAAGTTGGCGAAGTCACCGGTGTCAAAACGCTGGGGTTTTCCGGCGCCACAGGGCATCCCGGGGGCGGTCCTGCTGTCTCGCTTACGCTGACCGGCAGCAGCATAGAGCAGGTGGCACGGGCTGCAAAGGAACTGGAACGACGTATACGCCTGTACGACGGTATCTATGATGTACGCAACTCCTTTGAACGCGGCACGGCCGAAATCAAGCTGAATATCAAGCCGGAAGCCGAGTCACTGCGCCTGACCCTGGCCGACCTGGCGCGCCAGGTACGCGCTGGCTTCTACGGGGAGGAAGTCCAACGTGTGCAACGTGGCCAGGACGAAGTCAAGGTGATGGTGCGCTTCCCGCGTGATGAACGCGATTCGGTGGGATACCTGGACAACATGCGCATCCGCACCCCGGATGGCGGGCGTGTGCCGTTCCATGCGGTAGCGGAGGTCGAACTGGGCGAGGCACCGCTGCGTATCCAGCGATTTGACCGCGAACGCGCCGTGCGGGTAAGTGCCGAGGTGGACAAGGAAATGGCTGAACCGGACCGGATTACGGCGGACATCCTTGAAATTGAATTACCGCAGGTAATGGCACAGTTCCCCGGTGTGAGCTACAGCCTCAGCGGTTCCAGCCAGGCGAAACAGGAAGTGCAACATGACCTGGTCATGGGCGCACTATTGGCCCTGTTCCTGATATACGCGCTGATGGCCATCCCGCTGAAATCCTACGCGCAGCCGCTGATCATCATGTCGGTCATTCCCTTCGGAGCCATTGGCGCGCTGGTGGGGCACTGGATCATCGGCATCCAGGTCAGCATGATGAGCTTTTTCGGCATCATTGCCCTGGCCGGCGTGGTGGTGAACGACAGCCTGATCCTGGTCGATTTCGTCAACCGTGAGCAACGCCTTGGCATTCCGCTGGTCCAGGCTATCCGGGATGCGGCCAGCAAGCGGTTCCGGGCGATTGTCCTGACCTCGCTGACCACCTTCTTCGGCCTGATTCCCATCGTTCTGGAACCCAGCCTGCAAGCGCAACTGGTGATTCCTATGGCGGTATCCCTGGCTTTCGGCATCCTGTTTGCCACGGCGATCACCCTGTTCCTGGTTCCAATTCTTTACCTGATGCTGGATGATTTCAAGGTTTGGTTGGGCGAGGCCTGGGAGCATGTCATACCCGGGCGCCGGAGGCGTGGGGAGCAACAGCAGGCCGGCAAGGCCCGTTAATGCCAAAGTTCGTTCGCCCGCAAGCGGGCTCTTACAATTCGGCCCCAAGGGACCTCTTACAGTGTGGCAGAAGGCTCCAACTGAGCTGTAAGAGGTCCCTTGGGGCCGACCACTAGCCTTGGCTTGATGTACGCCCAAAATTCACCATGAACATCAAACAGCTCCTGACTACAGCCCGGCAGACACTTGAAGACTCACCAACAGCCCGGCTGGATACTGAAGTCCTGCTCGGCCACGTGCTGTCCTTTTCCAGAGCCCGGCTATACGCAAATTCCGGCACAGATGTGCCGGCAGAAAAGCTTGATGAATTCCAGCATCTGCTTGAACGGCGCCAACAGGGCGAACCCATTGCCCACCTCACGGGACAGTGCGAATTCTGGTCGCTGGCGCTGAAAATAACACCGGATGTGCTGATACCCCGGCCGGAAACCGAGTTACTGGTGGAAGCGGCCCTGGCTCGCATCCCGGCAGAAGCGCAGTGGCGGGTCGTCGACCTCGGCACCGGCAGCGGGGCCATCGCCATTGCAATTGCCAGTGAAAGATTACTGTGCGAGGTGCATGCCACCGAGATCAGTGCCCCGGCACTCGCAGTCGCCAAGGAAAATGCCGAAGCTATAGTCCCGCGGCGAATCCGGTTCCACAGGGGATCATGGCTGTTACCGTTACAGGGACTTTTTCAGTTCATCGTCTCCAACCCACCTTACGTTGAAATGGGTGATCCGCACTTACAGCAAGGCGACGTTCGGTTTGAGCCGGTGAATGCCTTATCGCCAGGCCATGACGGCCTTGCGGCCATTCGTAACATTGCTAGCGATTCCCTGCTCCTGCTGGGCCGCCGGGGATGGCTGGCATTTGAACATGGTTTTGACCAGGGGGAAGGCGTCCGGAAAATCATGGAAGGGTTGGGGTATTGTTATGTAGAAACCCTGAAGGACCTTGCAGCTCAAGATCGTGTGACCCTGGGCAAGAGGCCCTGAAAAATTATTTCTTTGTACTATCTGTTTTCTTCCCGGGCGCCTTGGCAGTCCCTCTTTGCTCGGCTTCTTCATGAACGACTTCACCTTGAACAATGTTGAGTGCTGGACTCTCCTCTTTTGCCTGCTCCGCCAGCGTTCGATCCAGTTGCTTGGTGTTGCGCGCACCCAGCTCACGCAGCATATCGGTCTGTCGCAACAGGTTGCCGGTACCGGTGGATAACTGACTGAAGGCATCGTCATAACTCTGCTGTGCCTGCCGTAGCCTGTCACCAATCTGTTGGAGGTTTTCCACGAAACCAGTGAACTTGTCATACAGCAAGCCGGCCCGGCGGGCGATTTCCTGGGCATTCCGGTTTTGCTTGTGCACCGACCAAACCGATGCGACCGTGCGCAAGGTGGCCAGGAAATTGGTCGGTGACAGCAGCGCCACCTTGTTGCGTAAACCAAATTCCGCCAGTTCCGGGTCGGCTTGCAGCACCCCGATCAGGGCGGCCTCGATCGGCACGAACATCAGCACGAAATCCAGGGAATTGAGTTCCGGGATTTCCGCGTAGCGCTTTTCACCCAGGCTTTTCACGTGCTGGCGCATTGACTGGACATGTTCTTTGAGTGCATCGGCGCGTGCTTTATCACTATTTTCGCTGGCCCCACCTTCAATAGACATGTAGCGGGTCCAGGCCACCAGGGATACCTTGGAGTCCAGCACGATAGACTTGCCTTCCGGCAAATGCAGCACGAGGTCTGGCTGAATCCGCTGGCCACCCTCGGTGGTAACGGAGTACTGGGTCGAATACCCGACACCCTTTTGCAAGCCCGACAGTTCGAGCAGGCGCTCCAACTGTAGCTCACCCCAGTTGCCCTGGACCTTCACGTTTGTTGTCAGTGCCCGGGACAGGTTGGTGGCATCCTCGTGCAGGCGTTCATTCAGTTTCTCCAGGCCACCGATCTTTTCTTTCATCACCTCGTGCTGGGCAATTTCCTGTTTATTTGCTTTTTCCACTGTGTTGCGGAACTCGGTGAGTTTTTCGCCCAGAGGTTTGAGCAGGACGTCGAGCTGTTTTGTGTTCAGTTCGGAGAGTTTTTCCGAGCGGTCTTCGAAAATTTTTCCGGCCAGGCGCTCGAAGTTTTCTGACAGGCGCTTTTCCGCCGCTTCCAGCTTGAGGATCTGCTCGTGGTAATGTTGCTCGCGGTCCGCTGCCCGCGCTTGCAGGACAGCCGTTTCCTGCTCTGAGTCGGCCAGTGCCTGTGCAGCCTGCTCAAGACGAGCATCCAGGGCATCCATCTCAGGCTGAAGGCGGCCCAACTCGGCCTGGCCACTGCGTCTGGAAGCGACCCACGCAGATACCACGGCCAGCAGCAAACCCAGCAGCAGGCCAAGCATCAGCCCCATCTGTGGATTTGCTATTCCCTGTTGGATCAGCCAATCATTCATCCCGGTCATTTATCGAGGTTCTCCGCACGCAGCCACAATTTCGCCTGTTGCCACAGCTCTTCCATTTCATCCAGATCCATCCGGTCGAGCGCCGCGCGGCTGCCCGCCGCATCTTCCACCGCACGGAAACGAAGCTCGAACTTGGCGTTTGCCCTCCGCAGCGCTTTCGCCGGATCTATTTTTAACTGCCGCGCCAGGTTGGCGATCACGAACAACAGGTCGCCCAATTCATCTTCCATTTCCTCGATATTGCCGCCCAGCATGGCTTCACGCATCTCGAGAACCTCCTCGGCGAATTTTTCAAGCACGGGTTCCGGCGATCCCCAGTCGAATCCAACACGGGCTGCGCGTTTTTGCAATTTCACAGCCCGCTGTAATTCAGCCATTCCCCGGGGGACATCATCCAGCAGGCTCTGCATACCGCGGGCGTCCCGTTCGCGGGCTTTGCTGTGCTCCCACGCTTCGGTTTGTGTTTCTGCATCATGAACATGGGCGGCGACATGGGCGTCATCGAATATGTGCGGATGCCTGCGAACCATCTTGTCACACACCGAATCCACTACCTCATCAAATTCGAAGACGCCTTTCTCCCGCGCCATCTGGGCATGAAACACAACCTGGAACAGCAGGTCACCCAGTTCATCTTTCAGCTCGTCCATGCGGCCATGCTGGATGGCATCGGCCACCTCGTAAGCTTCTTCGATGGTGTAGGGGGCGATGGTGGAAAAATCCTGTTCCCGGTCCCAGGGGCAACCGGTCTCCGGGTCGCGTAGTTGCTCCATGATCGCAAGCAGTTTTTGAATTTTACTGATGTCTGCCGGCATATTTTTACGAGCCCGGTATCTCCACGCGAATCATGGCGCCGCCAAGTGCACTGCAGCCAATGGAAACCTCCCCGCCATAGGCCGTCACCAGTTCCGTCACAATAGCGAGCCCGAGACCATGCCCGCCAACTTTTTCATTGGCCCGCTCATCGCCCCGGGCGCCACGTTGCAGCAGGCGCTTCCACTGGGACTTATCGATACCGGCGCCATCGTCTTCCACGCTCAAGCACAGACCGGTTCGCGTCGCCTCTGGCTCAATGGCGCCCGCGCTCACGCGGACTTTCCCGCTACCGTATTTGAATGCATTATCCAGCATGTTTCCCACCAGCTCGAGCAAATCCCGTTGTTCTCCGAAAAACAGCAGGTTTTCGTCCATGATGAGCTCTGCTTCTATCATTTTGTGAGAATAGACTTTTTGCAGCGAATCGAGGATCCGCTTCACCTGGGGCCGGACTTTTACAGGCTCGGCCAGTGTGCGCCGAGCGGATGCACGGGCCCGCTCCAGGCGCGTGGCGATCAGGTGGTGCATTTCATCCGCGGCGTCCCGCATGGGTTTGGCCGCCTCTCCGCCATGCAATTCCAATCCGGCCTGGATGACAGCCAGAGGTGTTTTCAGGCTGTGCGCCAGGGAATCCAGGGCGTTGCGAATGCGTTGCTGGTTGCTTTTTTCCGTTTCAAGCAGGCGGTTGACGTTACGTGCGAGGGGTTCGAGTTCACGCGGATAGTTACCTTCCAGCTTCGGAGCCTGGCCGGACTCGACGCGCCCTACGTCCTGGGCTACCTGGCGCAACGGTCTGAATCCCAGGAACAACATCAGCAACTGGGCCAGGACCAGGATCACGCCGGCAGTGCCCAGTGACCGCCACAGGCCGAGCCGGAAAGCACGGGTCTGTTGTTCAATTTCACCGGCATCCACCAGCACTGACACGGTTACAGGCCGGACACTCCCATCTTCCAGTTCCCACGCGACCCCATACTGCAGCGAAAAATATTGTTGCTCTCCTGCGGGCTCCCGGATCAGAACCTGGCCGGCAGCGGCCTCGGGCAGTTCCGGCAGGCTCAGACCCAGTGCGGAAGGCGAATTCCACTGCTGCTCGCTGCCTTGAACATGCACATAAATACCCGATCCAGGCTGACTGAGCCGCGGATCCCCCAGTTCATCCTGGACTTGAAGGGTGCCGCTCTCATCCATCTCAACGGCGGCCAGCACCAGGTAAACATAAGACTCCATCCTTGCCTGCAGGGAGGAAACCGCACCGCGGTAATTGGCCGAGTTCAAGGCCGCCCCGACCAGGCCCAGCGCTACCACCAGCACCAGCGTGGCCAGCAGAATCAGGCGAAAACGAAGTGAAAACGGGCGCGACGGGGTGCCGGCGCTGTTGGAAACTGATGGCTGATCAGTCACGTCGAATGTAACTGCTTCATTCTGAGTATCTGTAAGAGCGTGCTTGCGCGCGAAAATTCCAGAGCTTTTCGGCCGCAAGCGACCTCTTACAGAAGAAGGGCCAGCCGGAAATCATGAAGTGGGTTCCAGGGTCAGGCGGTAGCCCCTTCCGCGCAGGGTTTCGATGGGGGTTAGTGTCCCATCGGGGTCGATTTTTCGCCGCAGGCGGCCGATAAAAACCTCGATGACATTACTGTCGCGATCGGCGTCTTCTTCGTAAATGTGTTCGGACAGGTCCGTCTTGGTGACCACCTCGCCCGGATGCATCACAAGATAATTCAGGACCTTGTATTCAAAGGTGGTCAATTCGATTTCTTCACTATTCAAATAGACGCGTTGACTGCTGAGATCCACCGTGACGGGTCCCAATTGAATGCGGGGCCTTGCATGCCCTCCCGAGCGGCGCATCAGGGCGTTGACTCTCGCCATCAATTCCTCGATGTGAAACGGCTTGGTCAGGTAATCGTCTGCGCCGGCTTCAAGCCCGGCTACTTTGTCCTGCCATTCAGAACGGGCGGTCAGCACCAGTATCGGAAAATCCCGGCCACGGCTGCGTAATTCCCGGATCACCTCAAGGCCAGGCATTTCCGGTAGCCCCAGGTCAATGATGGCAAGATCGATTGGAAACTCTTCTCCAAGGTAGAGTCCTTCAATACCATCGGTCGAGACATCAACCGCGTAACCGGCATCCCGCAGGTGGGTCGCCAGGGTATCGAGCAGCCGTTGATCGTCTTCAATCAGGAGTACGCGCATAGCTTTAACGTTCTCGTACGGTTACACGCACAGTCTTAACCACTCCATCACGGGTCAAGAGCTTGATGACATGAACGCGATTCTTACCCTCCTGGACGGTGTGTGCGGACAACACTTTGGCATCATGCTGCTGCGCCGCCTGGCGGGCCGCTTCATCCAGGGTCTGAGCGAACGAAACTGCCGGCACCGACAAGGCCAGCACCATCGCAAGGATCATATGGAATTTCCACCGCTTCATCGAATCACCCGGTTTATCTCTCTTTGAGTTTCTACCTGGACCATTCTAAAGGAACAAACTGAATCACGCCTGAACTCTGGCCACATGGCGGTCATCAGACTGTAAAGAGGCCTTCATGGCCTCGAGTGCCTGCAACAGCAAGCGGTCGTTGGCGGCATCCCGGTGGGCATTTTCACTGATGAACCGGCGCCAGCGCCTGGCGCCGGGCAGACCATGGAACAGCCCGAGCATGTGCCGGCTGATATTCTTGACCGGCACACCTTGCCCGATCTGGCGCCTGGCATAGTCACTCATCACCAGCACCGCACTTTCCCGATCGGCAACCCCCGTGGAACCATACAATTCGCTATGGCACTCAGCGAGAAACCAGGGATCCTGGTAAGCCGCACGGCCAATCATTATGCCATCTAGTTTTTGCAGGTGCTGTTTGATATCCATGATTGTCGTAACCCCGCCATTGAGTACGATTTGCAGATCAGGCCGCTCGGCCTTGAGCTGGTAAGCCCAGTCATAACGCAGTTCCGGAATTTCACGGTTTTCTTTCGGACTGACACCTGATAGCCAGGCTTTACGCGCATGGATAATGAAAACGCTGCAGCCGGAGACGGACACTTCGTTCACGAAATCACTGAAATAACCGTAACTGTCCTGCTGATCCACACCGAGCCGGGTCTTGACGGTCACCGGAATATCGACAGCATCCCTCATCGCGGCTACGCAGTCCCGCACCAGGCCGGGTTCCAGCATCAGGCAGGCGCCGAAACGCCCGCGTTGAACCCGGTCGGACGGACAACCCACGTTCAAATTGACTTCATCGTATCCACAGGCCTGTGCGATGCGGGCGCATTCAGCCAGGTCAGCCGGATCACTGCCACCTAACTGCAGTGCGAGAGGATGTTCCTCTTCATTAAACCCCAGCAAGCGCTCCCGGTCACCATGTAAAACAGCTCCGGTCGTGACCATCTCGGTGTACAACAGGGCTGATGGCGCCAGGATGCGGTGGAAATAACGGCAATGCCGGTCCGTCCAGTCCATCATGGGCGCCACGCACAAACGCCTTTCCACCAGTTTGTTTTTGCCGGTTATCATGATTTGGAGTATATCGCAGACCATTCCTGCTATCCTGATATAGAGTGAAAGAAACGCAGTGTGATCTGGTCACAGTTTGATAATCGAAAAGCAAAAAATATAAAGTCCAGGGAGGAGAGTCTAGCAATGAGAATCGGTGTTTCATCCCGACTGCCTTATTATTCAAACAGGAATGTCGGCTGCTGGCTTGTCGTCCTGGCGTTGCTCGTCCTGGGAATTGCCCCAGGCTCAGATGTAGTGGCTCAGGACAAAAATGCGCGTGCTGTGTCGGCCCTGGGCCGCCTGGAGCCCGAAAACGGTATTATCCACATCACTGCGCCTTCTACACCCGAGTCCATAACATTTGCCGTCCTGGCGACTTTGAATGTCAAGGAAGGTGACGATGTCAGTAAAAATCAATTACTGGGCACAACCAGTGCTGCACAGGTAATGAAAGCCAAAGTTTCAGAAGCCCAGGCCAGGCTTGAGTTCAGTTTACGCCAGGCCGAGGCGGCGCGCAGCACGGCGCAAGAGGCGTGCGTGCGTGCGAATGTCGCCCTGCAGGAAGCAGACCGGAGGGCTCGCCTGCTCGCCCAGGGCGTTGCTGGTGAAGAAGAAGCAGAAAGTGCAAAAGGAGAGGCGGAAGCTCAAGCGGCTTCCTGTAAAGCAGGCCGGACGGCTGTCCGGGCTGCAGACGCCAACATCGAAGTGGCTCGCGCTAACCAAAAACGGATCGAAGCGGAACTCCAGCGGGCTTACCTGTATTCCCCGATTGCGGGTCGCGTACTGGAAATAAATGCCAAACCGGGTGAGCTTATCGGTCACGATGGCGTACTGGAACTGGGTAATGTGAGTCGTATGTATGCCATTGCCGAAATTTATGAGACCGATATTCGCCATGTTCGTATCGGGCAAAAAGCCACGATTAGCAGCGCGGCAATCGAAAACCCCCTAAACGGCACCGTGAAGTTCATTCGTCAGAAAGTGGAAAAACAGGACGAAATCGGAACCGACCCGGCGGCCCGAAAGGATGCCCGCATCATTGAAGTCAAAATCCTGCTGGATGACTCAGGCCCGGTTGCCGGACTGACCAACCTGCAGGTTGAGGTCGTCATCCAGCCTTGAACAACCCGGCATTCAAATCATGACATTGCCCCTGGGCTGGTTGCAGTTAAGGCACAAACCGCTGCGCTTGCTGGTGGCCCTGTCAGGCATTGCATTTGCGGTGCTGCTGATCATGATGCAACTGGGATTTCGCTCCGCCCTGTTCGAGAGCGCGGTACGTTTCCATGAACGCCTGGATTACGACATCGCATTGTTCAGTCCCGACAGTGTTTTCATCGTCCGGCCACAGCCGTTTTCCATTCGCCGCCTGTACCAGTCGCTGGCTTATGAAGACGTGGAAAATGTGACGCCCGTTTATATCTTCCCTTCCGTATGGAAGAACCCGTGGAACAATATGCGCCGCAGTATTCAATCCATTGGTGTTGATCCCAGCAAGCCCTTTCTGGATCGGGACGACTACCGGGAGGCAAGCTCAGTGCTGAGCCAGCAGGATGTAGTCTTGTTTGATCGGGCGGCCCGACCGGAATATGGGCCGGTGGCCGAGACCATCGATGCCGGCCAGGCCGTGGTAACCGAGGTCAATGACCGCGAAATAGAAGTCGCCGGCTTGTTCACCATGGGGACTTCTTTCGGTATCGACGGCACCATCATTACCAGTGACGACAACTGGCTGCGCCTGTTTCCAAGCCGTCCCCGCAACGAAATTCAACTCGGCCTGATCCGTGTGCAGGAAGGTGCAGATCCCGATTTCGTCCGCAACGGACTGGCGGAATATTTACCGGACGATGTGCTGGTGATGACCCGGCAGCAATTCGTCCAGCGGGAAAAGGACTACTGGAGCAGCGCCACGCCGATTGGTTATATATTCGCTTTCGGCGCCATCATGGGCTTCGTAGTGGGCGCCATCATTGTTTACCAGATCCTGTTTGCCGATGTATCCGAGCACCTCAATGAATACGGAACACTGCGGGCCATGGGCTATAAAAACAGCTTTGTCTCGGGCATCGTGCTCCAACAGGCCGCGATTCTCGCGATCCTGGGCTATCTCCCCGGTGTCGCCATTGTGTACTGGTTGTACGGTAAAGCAGCGGCAGCCACCAATCTGCCCCTGTACATTACCCAGGAACGTGCCTTGACCGTGTTCCTGATGACACTCGCCATGTGTGCTTTTTCCGGCCTGCTGGCGGTACGAAAAGTACGCCGACTCGATCCGGCAGATGTATTCTGATGGCCCGGGCAGTCCCCATTCGTGTCAGCGGCCTGAACCATTCTTTCGGCAAGGGCGAGTTGCAAAAACAGATCCTGTTTGATGTCACAACCGAAATCCAGGCCGGCGAAATCGTGATCGTCACCGGCCCGTCCGGGTCCGGTAAAACAACCATGCTGACACTGGTCGGCGCATTGCGTTCTGCCCAGGAAGGCAGCGTGCAGATTCTGGGTGAAGAATTGAAGGACGCACGACCGAAAACTCTGGAGAAAGTACGCAAACAGATCGGTTTTATTTTTCAGCAGCACAACCTGCTGGGTGCACTGAGCGCAGTTCAGAACGTGGAGCTCGGTCTCCGCGCCAGTGGAAAATACAAAGGAGCGGAAAGACGCAGGCGGGCCCGGGACATGCTGGTCTCTGTCGGCCTGGAAGACCGCATCCACCACAAGCCGGACCAATTGTCCGGTGGACAACGCCAGCGTGTGGCCATCGCCCGCGCGCTGGTGTCCGAACCCGTCATGCTGTTGGCGGATGAACCAACCGCATCACTGGACAAAAAGTCCGGCCGTGAAGTCGTCGACCACATGAAACGCCTGGCCCGGGAAAACGAAACCACGATCCTGCTGGTGACGCACGATAACCGTATCCTGGATATTGCAGACCGCATTGTTCACCTGGAAGATGGAAGGCTGTCCACTTTTACCGATGCCGTGGTTGCCAATAACAGTCACATGATGCAAATACTGGCCGACCATCGCCAGAAACAGGATCTGGACAAATTGGTAGAAGAAATGAATGAGGAGGAATTCAGGGAACTCTTGCAGGATCTGAGCGATGAATCCCAGCAGTTTCTGAAAACCACGGCCATAGCGAATGATGTTGCTTTCAGGAGCATGCTCGTGCAGGGTCTGTTCGCTTTCATCCGTAAACTGGGCCAGTTACTCAACGCGGACCGTTCGTCCCTGTTCCTGGTGGATGGCGATCACCTGGAACTGAAGTTCGCTGAAGACCTGGACAAATTGGGCCGGATTCGCATTCCGCTGGGCAGCGGCATTGCCGGCGCTGTGGCCCAGACGGGGCAGGCAATCCGCATAGATGACGCCTACTCGGACCCCCGTTTCAACCGGGACGTGGACAAACAGACGGGCTACCATACCCGTTCGATCATCAGCCTGCCGCTCAAGAACCAGGCGGGTGAAGTGTTCGCTGTGGCTCAACTGCTCAATCGAAAAGATGGGCTTCCTTTCGATGACGGTGATGAACACAAATTTACCGATTTTATCGAGTCCATTGGCATCATTTTCGAAACCTATCAATAGTCAGGGGCGGAGTACCGTTAAGTGCATGATTCCACCGATGACAGGATCCAGGGCACGGTAGAGAATTATTTCGGTATCCGGGCCGGGGAAAGCGGCCCGTTGCTGGATGCACTTGAAACCAGGCACCTGTCCGGCGGCAACTGGCTTATGAAGCAGGGTGACGCAGGCGATGCCCTGTATCTCCTGGTCCAGGGGCGCTTGCAGGCCTGGGCCGAAGATGTGAATGGGGATGGCGAGGCAGGGGCTGAACCGAAATTTCTGGGTGAAATCATTCCGGGCGACAGCGTTGGTGAAGTCAGCCTTCTGACGGGTGAGCCACGCAGCGCCAGCATCCAGGCCATACGTGACAGCCTTCTGGTAAAGATCAACCGGGCCATGTTTGAAAAACTGGTACACCAGCACCCTGCACTGGTCCTGAAGCTTGCTTCCAACGTAGCCTCGGTATTGCACCAAAGCACGGCCGGCACCCAGGCGGTCGTAAGAAGCCTGAACACCATCACTGTACTGCCACTTGACCACAGCCCACAGGTCAAAGAGTTCTGCTGCCAGCTCGAAAAGGAACTGAAATTGTGTGGGCCGGTGCTTAACCTTTCACCTGGATCCCTGGGGCAATATGGCGCCCCCGTGGACTGCCTGGACAATGATGAAAAGGTCCCGGATGCGCTCAGACGGTGGCTGAACGACCAGGAATATGGAAACCGGTTTGTGCTGTACCAATGCAATTCGCCCAATACCCACTGGACCCGGTTCGCCCGGCGACAGTCCGATATTGTGCTGTTCATCGCAGATGCCGCGCTCGATCCCACACCACGCCCCTGGGAGGATCAACTTGACAAAGCACGCGCCAGTGCGGCAGCACGCCGCATGCTGGTCTTGCTACAACCACCCGCAGATTCGACTATCACCAACACCTCTGCCTGGCTGGATGGGCGCAAGGTGGATTTTCACATCCACGTGCGGCAAGACAAACCGGATGATATTGGCCGTGTTGCCCGCATCCTCTCGGGTAATGCCCGCGGCCTGGTGCTCGGTGCCGGTGCAGTCCGGGGCTTCGCCCACCTGGGCGTCTACCGGGCGTTGCGCGAAGCCGGTATCAGCATCGACTGGATCGGAGGCACCAGCATCGGCGCGATCATGGGCGCAATCATGGCCATGGACGGCACCTTTGAACAAGCCTGCGATCTGGCCAAAACCTCATTCGTGGATGGAAAACCATTCAGCGACTACACCATTCCATTAATTTCACTGATTCGTGGAAAGCGTATGGAACGGTTGCTCGATGAGCATGCCGGGTTTCAAATCGAAGACCTGCCCATTCCATTTTTCTGTGTTTCGTGCAAACTCGACACGGGCAAGCTCAAGCTGCATGAGCGGGGTTTTCTACCCAATGCATTGCGTGCAACCGCGGCAATGACCGGCATTATCCCCCCCGCCGTGCTGGACCGGCAGTTGTTCATCGATGGTTCTGTCATCAACAACCTGCCCATCGACATCATGCAACAAAAGCCAGTGGGTTCAATCATCGCGGTGGATCTTTCGTCACGCGCGGAACACCGCGTGAATTACGATTCCCTGCCCTCACCCTGGGCTGTTCTGCGCGGGCGTTTTCTGCCTTTTGCCCGCAAATACCGTGTACCGGGTCTGGCTACCATCATGCTCAAGGCAACGGAACTTGGAACCATGGCCCAGGTGCGTGAAATCGGAAAGCAGGCCGATCTTCTGCTGCAGCCGCCGGTCCGGCAATTTGGCCTGACCGAAATCAAGGCTTTCGACCAAATCGTTGCCACCGGTTATGAATATACCAGGGGTGAACTAAGCACCTTTCTGAAACGTGAGGAAATTACGAACAGGGATGAATAAAACCGGAATCACATGATAAACTGCTCACTGCATGTGAGCCTCCCCAAGAAGGGCTTTTATCGTATTTTATATATGAAAATTGCTTCAACCTCTTTCCTCGTAATTGAGGATAATGCGTTTACTTCCATCGTCGTGTGCAAGGCGTTGCACTCCCTTGGCGCAACACAAGTGGAAACAGCACGAACCGGACGTGAAGCTCTCAACCGTATCACCAGCATGAATTCTCCCCCCGACGTGCTGCTGCTGGACTTACGCATGCCAGAGATGGGCGGTGTGGAACTACTCCGCTGGCTGGCTGAACAACACTATACGGGTCATGTGATCCTGACCACGGGTGTGGATGAGCAAACGCTGATCGCAGTTGAGGACATTGCCCGTAAAAGTGACGTCAATATTCTGGGCCGCCTGCCAAAACCGATTAATGCACAGGCTCTGTCCGACCTGCTGAGCCAATTACCGCAAAATGTGCCTGATAAAACCCCGGCATCTTCATGACGCTGGAAGCCAGGGTTTGAAGCGCTTTCCAAACACCTGTTTCCACGGCTGGCCAAATCTGTTTTCCCTTTTTTACTTCACTTTGTTCGCTCTCTTACCGCTGTCTGCCCAATCGGGGCAGGATGTTTTCCAAATTGACGGTGACACCGAAGGGGCTCCGCTCGGCCGGTATATCACCTTGCTTGAAGACCCGGACGCCACGCTTACCATTGATGAGGTTAGTGCTTCGGAGTTCAGCGACCATTTCGAGAAAAACAGCGAAGACGAACCCGGTTTTGGTTTCACCTCTTCGGCATACTGGGCCCGGTTTACCATTGAGAATCCGCTGGATCAGCCCGTTGAGTGGTTGTTGGAGAGTGGCTACCCCCTGATCGACCAGATTGATCTTTTTATTCCATCTGCCGGCGGTGGATATGAGGTTCGCAATTACGGTGATCATCAGCCATTCCATGAGCGGGAGCTCGACTATCGCAATATCCTGTTTAGGCTGCAAGAACCCGCCCACAGTCAGCAGACTTACCTGGTTCGCTTCAAGACCAGCAGTTCGATGAACTTGCAGCTAAAATTCTGGCGCCCGGACGGCCTGTTCCAGGTCACTCAAACCGAACAGATTGTGCTTGGCGTCTATTATGGCGCTCTGTTGATCATGCTGATCTACAACTTTTTGCTGTTCATCGTATTTAAAGACAGGAGTTACCTTTACTACGTTCTGTTTTTCGCTTCCTGGGGGTTGGCCCAGATGGCCATCAACGGACTGGCCTTTCAGTACCTTTGGCCTGACAAAACCTGGTGGGCCAATGTTTGCATTCCAATGCTGATCTTTTTGGCCCTGTTTTCATTCATTCAGTGGGGCCGTTCCAGCCTGTCCACCAGGGAGGTTGTACCGGTATGGGACCGTTTGTTTGCAACCGTCTCTATTATTTGTGTCCTCGGTTTTGTAACGTCTTTCGTCATCACTTACTCACTGAGCATTCGTGTCGCTACAGCACTGGCTGCACTTACGGCTGTCTGCTGGTTGATTGTTGCAGCCTATTGCACCAGGCGGGGTCAACGTTCCGCCAAGTTTTTTCTGGTAGCCCTGGGTCTCTATTTCCTGGGCGTCATCCTGTTCACGATGAAAACGTTCGGCGTTTTTCCGAGTAATTTCATCACCAACTGGAGCATCCAACTGGGGGCTTTTGCTGCATTGGTGCTGTTTTCTCTGTCCACCACCGACAAGATGCTGCAGGCTCTGAAACTTTCTGAGGAAACCCTGGAAAAACAAGTCCTCCAACGCACGGAAGAACTGCAACTGGAAAAACAGAAGTCAGAGGATGCAAACCAGGCAAAGAGCCGGTTCCTGGCCTACATGAGCCATGAGATTCGTACCCCCATGAACGGCATTCTGGGCATGTCCCACCTGCTCTTCGACACTCGACTGGATGACGACCAGCGAGAACTCACGCAAACCATCTGCGAATCCGGAGACTCCCTTATTCGCATTGTCAACGATATCCTCGACATCTCCAAGCTGGACGCGCACCAGTTGGAACTCGAACAAATTCCGTTCGCAGTAAGCGGGCTGACAGAACCGGTGATGTCCGTTATGGCCCCCCTCGCTCATCAGAAGGGTATTGAGCTCCGTCGCGATATCGATCCTGAGTTGCCCCCTGTGTTGGTTGGCGACCCACTGCGCTTGCGGCAGGTGTTGATGAATCTGGTGAGCAATGCCATTAAATTTACAGAATCCGGCTCGGTCACGATGAAAATTTCCTTATCGGACCGCGGCCAGGACCGAGTGTCGCTTGCCTTCTCGGTGACTGATACCGGTATGGGTATCTCGGCGGAACAACAGCAGCAATTGTTCACACCTTACACACAGGGGGCGATCGAAGTTGCGCGTCTGCATGGCGGAACCGGGCTGGGACTAGTTATTTGCCGCCAACTGGTGCAGGTCATGGGGGGTGAAATCGAGCTTGAAAGCGAGCCGGGCCAGGGCAGTGCGTTTCGCTTCATGGTAACGCTGCCAATCGATCATGAAACCCGGTCGGAAGACCTCCGGGCCGGGCCGGGCGGATCACAATTGATTGAACCGGAAAGGCATATGGCCCCACTGCGGATTCTTCAGATCGAGGACAATAAGACCAATCGGGACGTGGTTGAACGCATCCTGGCTCATCATAAACACGCGGTAATCAGCGTACAGAACGGCCAGGAGGCCATCGATCTGATTGAAAGTGGCGAGCACCATTTCGATGCTATTCTTACCGACCGTCATATGCCCGTAATGGATGGTCTCGAAGCGACCCGGCGTATAAGGAAAATGGGCAGTCCTTATAACAGCATACCCATCATCGGCATCACGGCCAGCGTCATTGAATTTGAATTAAACCAGTGCCTGGCGGCAGGTATGGACGCGGTACTGCCCAAGCCCGTAGATAACCATCGATTGCTTGCGACACTGTTGGAGTACTGCGAAAAGCAGAAACAGGACCGGCCATGCAGTACCAGGCTGCCCATCCTGGTGGTTGATGATGTCGCCACCAACCTGGAAGTGACCCGGCGCCAGTTGCAAAAGTTAGGAATCGAATGCGAGGTTTACCAGGAGAGCAAGAAGGCCCTCAAGGCAGCAATGGCAAGACCCTTCGCCGCCATCCTGGTGGATATCTCGATGCCGGTGCTTGACGGTATTGAGTTCACCCACAGGCTGCGCGCCTCAGAACAAAATCGCGGCCTGCATACACCGGTGATCGCGGTGACCGGCAGCGCCAGCACAGAGAATCGCCGGCATTATCTGGCCAGCGGGCTCGATGACTGCCTCGAAAAACCGGTGATGCTGGAGCAACTGAAGCGGGTGCTGGAGCAATGGCTTGATCAGTCAACTGGTACACAAGTTTCGTCTACCAAAGCGGCATTTGAGCAAAAGGGGCAGAACGCGGAAACCAATCCCGTAGACCTTGATATGCTGGCTGAAATCCTGGGTACTGACGACCGGTCGGAACTGAATGAAATCCTTCAGTTGTTCGCGGCGCATTTCCCACCCCTGCTCGAAACATTGCAGGCTTGCTTCGAAGAGCAGAACCGTTCAGCTCTTAGAGATGCTGCGCATGCTGCCAAAAGCGCGGCCGCGAGCACGGCCGCCACAAATCTCAGAAGTCTGTTGGAAAACCTGGAGAAGTCTGCAGTCAATGGGGAGTGGCCTTCCTTGTCCGCAATGATGAAAGAAGTTCATGCGGAGTTTCAGAAAGTTCGTGGTTTCTGCGCTAATCCGCAGTTCGGGCAGGGTTCTCAGCTCGATTAGGGGGGTTCAATATGAGCATCACCTTATCAGGGCCAGGTAACCCACCAATCGTTGAATGGCAAAGTCTCAGGACAATTTGTCCGCTGCTCGCCTCGCTGGATGACCTTGAACTGCAAGCCCTGACCGAAGCATCACCCCTTATTCGGGTGACTGCTGGCGATCTGGTCATCAGCAAAGGTGAGGAAGCCAAAGCCGCCTTTATCATCCTGGAAGGACGGTTGGCGGCGCTGGTCACGCGGGTCTGGGGAGAGGACCGCATCCTGAACGAGATCGGGGCAGGTGGCCTGGTAGGCGAAATCGAACTTCTCAACGGTGACCGTAACATGATCGATATACGCGCCATGGAAGATTCACTGCTGCTTGTGTTGAGCCAGGAGATTTTTGAGGGCCTGTTGGAGAGCCACCTGGAAGTATGGCAACTGGTTTCCGGACTTGCGCGCAAAAACACCTGCCGGCTCCTGCTTTCCCGTCAACTCAATCAGTTACTTGGCGGTGGTATGGAAACAATCACCGATCCCATGCTTAGGCTGAAGGCCGAGCAGGACTGGTTGAACTTCGAGGATGAGATCCTGCAGGACCTTGAAAAGCATGTCGATTGGGTGACTCTGGACCGTGGTCAGGTCCTGTTTCGTCAAGGCGACCAGGCGGACAGCGCCTACGTGCTGGTCTCCGGCAGGATTCAGATCAGCATTAGTGACGAGAATGGTCTGTCGCGAGTAGTTGGGCAACTGTCCAAGGGTGATATCGCCGGAGAAATTGCATTCATCATGAAGCAGGATCGAATGGCCAAACTGACTGCGTTGCGTGATTGCGAATTGTTCCGCCTGCCACGAGAACTTTTCACTCAGGTCAGCGAACGATACCCGCAGATCATGCTGAGCATTTACCAGACGATTCTCGGCCGGTTCAGCAGCAATGTATCGGGCAGCGTTTTTCACACACGGAGTCCGAATATTGCCATCCTGTCAGCTTCGTCAGAATTCCCGCTGAGTGACTTCATGCTTAAATTGAAGTCGGCGATGGCTCCTTATGGGCGGGTCGGGCACCTGAGCAGTGAATCGGTGGCTGAGTCGCTGGGTCGGCCCGGTATTGCGCAAAGCAGGCCGGAAGACCCGGCCAATGTGCGGCTGGTGCAATGGCTGAACGGGCGTGAGGCGCACTACGATCACGTTTTGTACCAGGGGGATCGATACTGGACGGCCTGGACCGAGCGCTGCTTGCGGCAGGCCGACCGCTTATTGATCGTGGCCGATGCCCGGGAGAAAACCAATGCGGAACGATTAATGAGCAGGTTGTCCGGCTTTGGACATATGCCGCAGTTGGTACTTGTGCATCCCGAGGATACGAACCGGCCGAGAAACATTACCCGGTGGGTCGCTGCCTACGGAACCGACTCTGTTTTTCACCTGCGACGTAATCACGAAGGCGACCTGGCGCGTCTGGCACGCATTCTGTCCGGCCGGGCGCTGAGCCTGGTGTTGGGTGGTGGTGGCGCACGGGGATTTGCACACCTGGGTGTGTTGCGTGCACTGGAGGAACTGGGTATCGAGGTGGATATGATTGGTGGTACCAGCATCGGTGCGCCACTGGCGGGCTGGGTGGCGCAGAGCATGAATGCCGGCGAGTGCCTGGCTGCCGCCAAAAAAGCATTCAGCTCTTTGATGGATCCGACACTGCCGGCCACGGCGATGCTGTCGGGCCGGCGAATTTCCCGGATAATCAATGAGGAAACTGCTGCCTGGGATATTGAAGATTACTGGTTACCGTTCTTCTGCGTGTCAACCAGCCTCACCACTGGCAAGTCAAAGATTCACAGGTTAGGCAACTCGGCCCGGGCGATCCGGTCCAGCGTCTCGATTCCGGGCGTGCTCCCTCCGGTTCCCCAGAAGGATGAACTGTTGGTTGATGGTAGTGTACTGAACAACCTGCCAATCGACATCATGCGCACGATGAATCCATTTGGAACCATCATTGCCATCGACGTGGTTGCGGACCGTGGCCTGAAAGCCAAGGGTGATTATGGACTCAGCGTTTCTGGATGGCGAGAAACATTGAGCCGGTTCAATCCATGGCGCCGTTCCATTCGCTCACCGAATATTGGCAGTATCATCATGCAGTCGATGATGGTGGGATCCAATCTCTTCCGAGAAGGGTTACTGGAACAGGGCCTGGCAGATTTTTATCTGAAGATTGATGTAACCGGCATCGGCTTGCTGCAATTTGAAGCAGTTCAGGCGGCCGCCGATATCGGTTATGAAGCATCCATCGGCCCACTCCAGGAGTGGCAGAATTCAGGGTTTGATTAAAGATTAATAAACCCGATGCATAAAAGGCAGTTATGCCGATATAATGCCATTTCGTTTCTCTAACATCTCGCCGGGAAGAATAAACGATGACAGAACGCGAAATCATGGAATATGACGTCATCATCGTTGGGGCTGGGCCCGCCGGACTGTCCTGCGCCATTCGACTGAAACAACTCAAACCGGACCTGATGGTCGCCGTGATCGAGAAAGGTGCGGAAGTCGGCGCCCATATCCTGTCTGGCGCGGTGATCGAGCCCGCGCCACTGGACCGCTTACTGCCCGGCTGGCGTGAAAATCCGCCGTCAGTGTGTATTCCCGTTGAAAAAGACGAACTCTGGCTGCTCAGGCAAAAAGGCAGAATAAGGCTGCCCACGCCACCCCAACAGAATAATCACGACAATTTCATCGTTTCGCTGGGTTCGATGTGCGCCTGGATGGCGGAGAAGGCTGAAGCGCTGGAAGTAGACATTTTTCCAGGCTACGCGGCATCCGAAATCCGCTTTACTGACGACGGTGCAGTGGGCGGTGTCATTATCGGCGACATGGGTGTAGACATCGGGGGGAACGAGAAAGACACTTATATGCAGGGCATCGAAATTCATGCGCCCATGACCATCCTGTCCGAAGGCTGCCGCGGACACCTGAGCAAACAGCTGATCCGGAAATTTGAACTGGACAAGGACTGTGACCCGCAAACCTACGGCATCGGCATGAAGGAACTGTGGAAGGTGCAGCCCGGCAAATCGAAACCAGGCCTGGTCCAGCACACCACCGGCTGGCCGCTGGACTCAAAAACCTACGGTGGCAGTTTTATTTATCACCTGGACAAGGATCGCATCGCGATTGGCTTTGTCACCGGCCTGGACTACCAGGACCCGGAATTCATGCCTTTCGAAGCTTTTCAGCAAATGAAACATCACCCGATGGTTCATGAATTGCTAGAAGGCGGTGAAATTCTCTCATCGGGTGCACGCGCCATCGCGGAAGGTGGTTACCAGTCCCTACCCAAAACGGAAATGCCGGGCGCCCTGCTGATTGGCGATGCGGCCGGGATGCTCAACGTACCCAAAGTCAAAGGCACACACCAGGCCATGCTTTGCGGCATGCTGGCCGCGGAGCACATCAACGACACCGCTTCATCAAAGGGCTTTGATGCAAAACTACGTGATTCGGAAATCGTAAAAGAACTATACAAAGTCAGGAACATCCGGCCCGCTTTTTACAAAGGATTCTGGCGTGGCTTTATCCGCGCTGCGATCGAGACCGTCACAATGGGCAAGATGCCGACCACGCTGTCCATTCACGCCGATGATTCCACGCTGAAGAAGCGGGATGGATACACCCCCCCTGACCGCAAATGGGTGGACCGGGACCTGCCGCCCCGCGACCGCCTGGCTTCGGTTTACTTCGCTGCAACCGAGCATGACGAAGACCAGCCAGTGCACCTTCAGATCCTGGAACCCGATATCTGCACCACTCGGTGCGTGGAAGAATATGACAACCCATGCACACGATTCTGCCCGGCCAATGTCTATGAAATGATTGAAGACGGCGGCATGCGATTGCAAATCAACTCGGGCAATTGTGTGCACTGCAAGACCTGTGACATCAAGGATCCGTACCAGATCATTAACTGGGTCACGCCGGAAGGCGCTTGTGGCCCGAATTATCAAAACATGTAAGGAGTATAAAAAGCCGATGAAAATACTAGTTGGCATCAAGCGCGTGGTGGATTACAACGTCCGTGTACGCGTCCTCTCCGACGGCAGCGGTGTTGACACCGATGGCGTCAAGATGAGCGTGAACCCTTTCGATGAAATAGCGCTAGAAGAAGCGCTGCGAATCAGGGACGCGGGAAACGCAGAAGAAGTGATCGTGGTATCGGCTGGTGGCGACGAATGCCAGCAGCAGTTGCGTACCGGCCTGGCCATGGGCGCAGACCGGGCGATCCAGATACAGGTATCCGAAGGGCTGCAGCCGCTGAGCACCGCCCGGGCTTTCCTGAAAATCATCGAACGCGAAGACCCCGGCCTGGTGATCCTGGGCAAACAGGCCATTGACGATGATAACAACCAGACTGCTCAGATGCTGTCCGCATTGTGGGACCGCCCGCAGGCGACTTCCGCTTCAAAACTCGAATTGAGCGGTACTTCAGCCACGGTTACGCGTGAAGTCGATGCAGGACTGGAAACCATTGAAATTGATCTGCCAGCTGTTATCTCGGTGGACCTGCGACTGAATGAGCCCCGGTTCGTCAAGCTACCGGACATCATGAAGGCCAAGCGCAAGCCACTGGATGTCGCATCACTGGAAGAACTCGGTGTCGCCGTTGAAGGCAATCTCGAGATCGGACACTTTGCGCCGCCGCCACAGCGCGAGAAGGGCATCATGGTGGAAGACGCCGCCCAATTGGTGGAAGAACTGAAAAACAGGGGTTTGATATGAGCAGAATATTGATCATCGCAGAACATGACGGCCAGTCACTGAATTTCAGCACGGCCAAATGCGTTACTTGCGCCCAGGCCATCGGCGGGGACATCGATATCGCCGTTTTCGGCAGTGGCATCGAGTCAATCGCTGCAGAAGCAGCCTCACTGGAGTCCGTTGCCAGGGTGATCGCGGTTGATGCCGGACACCTGTCGGCGCCGATTGCCGCCAACTGGGCAAACGAAGCCCTGGCCATCGCCGATGGATACAGTCACCTGCTTGGGCCTTCAACGACCCTGGGGAAAGACCTGATGCCGCGTATCGCCGCCCTGTTGGGTGTGAACCAGGTCAGTGACATCATGGCGGTGAATGCACCCACTTCGTTCAAGCGCCCCATTTATGCCGGCAACGCCATCGTTGATGTCGAGGCTCCGGCTGGCGCCACAGTGGTCGCAACCGTGCGGATCGCCAGTTGGTCAGCAGCCGCCATAACGGGTAACGGATCTGTTGAGGTGCGTAGCGCCAGCAGCGACGCTGTTACGCACACACGTTATATCGGCCTGGAATCCGGTGGCGGAGAACGGCCCGATCTGCAGAGCGCGCAACGGGTAATTTCCGGTGGCCGCGGGGTGGGCAGTGAAGAAAACTTCAATCTGATCTACAGCCTGGCCGACAAGCTGGGCGCCGGTGTCGGCGCATCCCGGGCCGCGGTTGATGCGGGGTATGTACCCAATGACATGCAGGTCGGGCAGACAGGCAAGATTATTTCCCCAGACTTGTACATGGCCTTCGGTATTTCAGGAGCCATTCAGCATGTGACCGGAATCAAGGACGCCGGTACCATCGTGGCCGTCAACAAGGACTCCGAATCACCCATTTTCGAGATTTCGGATATCGGGCTGGTGGGCGACCTGTTCAATGTCATTCCCGAACTGGAAAAACTGTTGGGCTAGTGTCAGCAGGCCCTGAAACATGAGTGATCCCATCTGGTCCCCGGGGCCTGCACGCCGTCAGACGGCGAATATTCGCCGTTTCATGGACCAGGCGTGCAAGGAGCTAGATCCGGGAATCAGCGAGTACCGCGACCTGCACCGTTATTCGATTGAACACCCGGCCGATTTCTGGCAAAAAGTATGGGAGTTTTGCGGAGTTGTGGGTTACCCGGGCGCGACCGCAGTTACTGACATCGATAAAATGCCGGGCGCTAAATGGTTTCCGGCTGCACGCCTGAATTTTGCAGAAAACCTTCTGCGTTATCGTGACGACCAGACCGCCATCGTGTTCAAGTCTGAAGCAGGCGGGACGGCAGAAATCTCATACCGGGAGTTATACGAGGCCGTAGCCAAAACAGCTGCCGCACTGAAAGCCCAGGGTGTCGAAACCGGTGACCGCATTGCCGGCTACATGCCCAACCTGCCGGAAACCGTGATTGCGATGCTGGCGGCGACCAGCATCGGCGCCATCTGGTCCTCCTGTTCACCTGATTTTGGTATCGCCGGGGTTGTCGACCGCCTGGGCCAGATTCAGCCCAAGGTACTATTTTGTGCCGCTGCTTACAGCTACAACGGCAAGACCTTTGATTGCCTGGACAAGGTCCGGAACATCATCAAGGCCATACCATCGATCGAGAAAACGGTGGTTGTGCCTTACATGAATCCGCAGGCGAATCTGAAGAAAATCAAAGACACGGTAAGGATGGATGATTTCATTGATAACGACGCGTTAGAGATTGAGTTCGTACGCCTGCCCTTCGACCACCCCGTTTATATCCTGTTCTCATCCGGCACCACCGGTGTACCTAAATGCATCACGCACGGTGCAGGGGGCACACTGCTCCAGCACCTCAAGGAACTGATCCTGCACAGCAACCTGAGGCGCTCTGACCGCATTTGTTACTTCACCACCTGTGGCTGGATGATGTGGAACTGGCTGGTGAGCAGCCTGGCGGTCGGCGCAACCATGATTTTATACGAAGGTTCACCCTTTTATCCGTCCGCTGCAGCGATGTTCAATCTGATCGACGAATTTGGAGTTACCGTATTCGGCACCGGGGCGAAATCTATTTCAGCCTGGGAAAAAGCAGGTCTCAAACCGCGTGAATCCCACCAGCTGAATACTCTGGTTACGATACTTTCAACCGGTTCACCCCTGTCTCCGGAAAGTTTTGAATACGTGTACCGGGAAATCAAACCCAACCTCTGCCTGTCTTCAATATCCGGCGGTACCGACATCGTTTCCTGTTTTGCTCTGGGCTGTCCCATTATTCCCGTATACCGCGGTGAGCTTCAGTGTGCCGGGCTCGGGATGGCGGTAGAGATACGGCGTGATGACGGCAGCGTGGCGGACACCGATGAAACCGGCGAACTCTGTTGTACACTGCCTTTTCCCGCCATGCCGATCTATTTCTGGGGAGATGAGGACGGCAGCAAATACAAGGCCGCCTATTTTGAGAAATACCCGGGCGTCTGGGCACAAGGGGATTTCGCCCGGAAAACAGGGCACGATGGATACGTGATCCATGGCCGTTCCGACGCCACCCTGAACCCGGGCGGTGTGCGCATTGGCACCGCGGAAATATACCGCCAGGTGGAAAAACTGGATGAAGTACTGGAAAGCATTTGCGTGGGGCAGGATTGGGAAGACGATGTCCGCGTGGTGCTGTTCGTCAATCTGCGCGAAGGTATCCAGCTCAACGACGATCTGCAGGACCGGATCAGGAAAACCATAAGGCAGAACACCACTCCCCGCCACGTGCCGGCGCGAATCGTGCAAGTGGCGGACATTCCCAGAACCATCAGTGGCAAGATCGTGGAACTCGCCGTGCGCAACGTCATCCACGGCCGGCCCGTGACCAATACAGACGCACTGGCAAACCCAAAGGCGCTCGTCCTGTACCAAAATTTGCCTGAACTCGAGACTTGAAGTGAGGGAAGGCAATATGCAGACTGGTCTGCGCGTTTCATACCAAACGGAAGCGACCCGCCATTGGCTGGAGACCGGCGATGATGTGCTGGCGGTTTTCGAATTCGGACGATCTCCTCTGGAGTCGAATAACGCACGGCATGTGCCCGTGGCCCTGCGGCAACTGGGTGGACGGCCCCAGGTTGAAGTCTGGCGCTGCCAGGGCCCGATCAAGAGCGGAACCTGGGATCTGCTGAAATTTGCCCAGGGAGAACAACTGACCATGGGCCATATCGCCCTTGACCTGCGCATCCACGGGGACATGCGGACTGCCAGCCGCAAAGCCTACGATATTCTGCAATCTTATCTGCAACAGTCACCCCACCAATGGCCACTGAAAATTTGGAACTATATCCCGGGCATCAACCAGGGAACGGGGGACGAGGAACATTACCGCCAATTCTGTCTCGGCCGGGCGGATTCCATATTGATCGCCCCTGGAGATCATCCACCCCTGCCTGCAGCTACGGCCATCGGCGCGCCACTTGATGAGCCGGCCCTGCAAATCTATTTCCTGGCTGCCGCCCTGCCCGGACTGGATGTGGAAAATCCGCGTCAAGTCAGCGCCTGGCGATACCCGCGCCAGTACGGTCCCAGGAGCCCCCTGTTTTCCCGCGGTACGATTTTCCGGCTTAACGGCTCCCGGCAATTCCTGATTTCAGGCACAGCCAGTGTGATTGGTCACCAGACCCACCACGAAAACCAGGTTGCCAGCCAGTTAAGCGAATCCTTACGCAATGTTAATAGCCTGTTGGAAGAAGGCCACCGGCAGATGGGCGGTTCCCACGCCCGCCTGGACCGCAATGGAATCCTGAAGGTGTACATTCGCCATCCGGAAGACCTGGAACTGGTCCACCAGGCCCTGGAAGGTGAAGCGCCTGCAGAAACCCCCAGAATCTACCTGCAAGGAGATATCTGCCGCAGCAACCTGTTAACCGAAATCGACGGCATGGTCTACTGCAGCTCGACGAAGTGACTCCAGCTCTGGAAGATCGTGACTTCTGCCACTGGTGTGTTATTGGTGAAATCCCCAATTATTAAATAAGATGATCAGAGGAGGAGAAGCGTATGAGCATGTGGACAGCTATTGCCTTGATTGCCATTGTGAGCATCACCGCCAGTGCATGGCGGAAAAAGGGGTCTAACGAAGACAGCAAACGGGTTCAGGAACTCAACGACCGTGTTGATGCACTGGAGCGGGACCTGGGAGAGCGGGTCGAGACATTGGAACGTATCGTTACCGATAGCAAGGAAAATCTGAAGCGGCAATTCGATCACCTGGACAAAACGGGTTAGCGCCTATATCTGACCCAACTCGAAAGCTTTGAGGACTGCGCGTGTGCGGTCGCGTACACCCATCTTTGAAAGAATGTTGGATACATGGTTTTTGACTGTGCCCTCAGCCACACCCAGTGATTTGGCAATTTCCTTGTTGCTGTAGCCGCCCGCCATCAGGCGCAAAATTTCTGTCTCACGTTCGGTCAGCGGGTCCGGCTGTTCCAGGCTGTAGAAATCAGTCTGCAGATTCTCCAGCCCCTTCAACAGCCTCTGGGTGACGGCAGGTTTTACAATGGAACCCCCTTCCGCAACGGTTTTGACGGCATTGACGAGCTCGGCCAGAGAAACGTCTTTAAGCAGGTAACCCCTGGCGCCTGCCTTGATGCCTGCAAGCACCAACTCATGGTCGTCAAAGGTGGTCAGTATGATGGTAGGCGGCAGTTTATCCGCCCTGGAAAGTTCCTTGAGGACATCGAGACCCGACAGTCCCGGCATGCGCATGTCCAGCAGCACAACATCCGGCTGGTTTTCCGGAATGGTCCTGATGGCCTCGGCGCCGTCTGCAGCTTCAGCAATAACCTCAATTTCTTCAGATAACTCCAGCAGGCTGCGAACACCCTTGCGCACCAGGTTCTGGTCATCAACCAGCATTACTTTGATCATGTTGTAGTCTCCACGGGTACCCAGGCGCGCAGGGCAAAGCCAGCTCCCGGACTCGTCTCAATCCTGAGTTCTCCGCCAAGCTGCTTCAAACGCTCGGCCATTCCTTTCAAACCATTACCGGCCTCAACCGCATCCACACCACGCCCGTCATCACGGGCGATCATGGCGACACCATTCTCATCCGGAACCAGACTGATCCACAGGTTCCTGGCCCGTGCATGGCGCACGCTGTTGGTAATCATCTCCTGGGCGCAGCGCAACAGAACCTGGGCACGCAGGGGATCGGTCATTGAAAGTTCCATAGGCAGATCAAGGTGGATATGGGGTTCAGGGACACCTTCCACGAGTGTACGCAGCGCTGCGGCCAGTTCAACCTTGTCATCGTCACGCATGTCGCTCACCACTTCCCGGACATCCACCAGTAACAACTTTGCGAGGGAATGAGCCTGTTGCACATGCTCCAGCCCCTTCCCTTCGACCAGGTGGGTGGCAACCTCCAGGTTAAGCGTCAACGCCGTCAAGTGATGACCCACGAGATCATGCAGTTCCCTTGCAATGCGTACCCGTTCTGCGATCCGTGTATTTTCCGCCAGCAAGGCCTGCGTGGCTCTTAATTCGGAGTTTACTTTGCGCAGTTCGTCACGCGCCGCGTTCTGCCGCAAAGCAACCACGCCGCTCATGAATGCAAACAGGGAGATACCAAAGTACAGGCCTCCCGTGAGCACCGCAAATTTAAAAGCAATATCAGGAATATTGCTGAGTACGGCCACCAGCAACACATTTTGCCCGATCAACCAACTCATGGCCGGCACCGGCGCCAGCATCCATGGCAGAAGACCTGCCACGATCAATAAAAGAATACCGCCCAGGGCTGTCTTCGCTATCACGCTTATTCCCAGGGCACAAGCGGTTAGCAGCAACACGGTCAGGAGGCGATACAAGAGCCTGGACCTGACTGGCAGCACCCTGACCTGGTTCCAGTAAATCAAGCCAAAAACCAGGTACATGACCCACCAGGCCATATACTGGTTGGCGGGCAGCAGCTCATCGTACCAGTATCGCGTCAGGAACAAGGGAATCGAAGCACACAGCCAGGTAAAAAGCCCCGCATAACGCAATAACTCAATCGGTTGGTGTTTGCTTTCAGACGATCCCATTTTTCCGTGCACTTTGAGCAAGGTCTCACATTATAGATACGGTCTAGTTTAACCTACACTGTGCGCTCTTTTTTCTGTAAGAGGTCCTTTAATTTATTTATGACGAGCGAAGCAACAAACAACGTCACCCGATTCTCGGACAGCGACAGATACTCGCTGGCCCTGCTGTTGGATCGTTATGGACTGGTCCCCGAGTTGGTGGGCTCAAACATAGAAATCCACGGTTCATACTGGGGGGGCGAGGAAGCGGGGTTGGTGGGAAACAAACTCGTGCTGCGTAAAGACACCCCGTTGCATTCCGTGCTGCATGAGGCCTGTCACTACATCTGTATGGACGAAAAGAGGCGCGCGGGCCTGGACACCGATGCGGGCGGCGATTATGACGAAGAAAATGCAGTCTGCTATCTTCAGATATTACTGGCGGATGAACTTCCGGGGTTTGGCCGGGAACAAATGCTAAGCGACATGGATGCCTGGGGTTATACATTCAGGCTGGGTTCCGCCCGGGCGTGGTTCGAAGAGGACGCTGGGGACGCGCGGTCCTGGTTGCTTTCAGCCGGTATAATTTCCACCTCTGGCAAACCGACATTCAAAATCAGGGAATAGAACCAGACCATGACAAACAGGAACAAAACAGACCCGCCTCTGCTGACCACTGCAAGGCTTCAACTGCGCGGCATCAACAAGACCGATTCAGATGATTTGTACGCGATTTACTCCGACGTGAAAACACTTGAATACTGGGGGCAAGACCCCGTTCAGTCTCCTGCCGAGGCCTGGAAAAAGATCAAGGAGAACATGAAATGGGTTGAAGGTGGGACCGCTATCCTGTGGGGTATAGCGCTCAGGGATAACAATCAGTTGATTGGCACCTGCACCATCTTCAAGATCAATCAGCAAAACAAAAACGGCGAAGCAGGCTATATTCTGAACCGAGCATACTGGGGCAAGGGGATGATGACAGAAGCCATGGGCAGTGTGTTTGACTACGCTTTCAACGACCTGGATTTTCACCGCCTGGAAGCAGACACAGACCCAAAAAACATTGCCAGCCTGGCCTTGTTGGAAAAGTTCGGATTCCAACGGGAAGGCTATTTTCGCGAACGCTGGTTCGTACACGGAAAATGGCACGACTCCGTCATGCTGGGTTTATTAAAAAGCGAGTATTTGTAAGAGCGTGCTTGCGTGCGAACTTTCCAGAGTCTTTCGGCCCCAAAGGACCTCGAACATGCTTAAAACGGCAGCATGCCTCTTTGCCACGCCAGGGCGGCGGCAGCGAGAAGGCCCGCAACGATCAGCCAGGGCAGATAACTCCTTTTCGGCTGGACGGCTTCGCTGGTCAATACTTTCTGTGGCCTCAGCCCCGGTGCCTGGAGCACCCAGCGGCAGTTGGCGATACGGATTTCATCCCCGCTTACCAGGCTGGCTTGCTCAACCGGCTCACCGTTAAGCAGTGCTGTGCCCGGTAAACCCAGATTGAGGAGGATCAGCGAGCCATCCTCCTCGATAATTTCTGCGTGCTGCATTCCGGCCCCATCACTATCGATACGAACGTCGCAATCTTCTGCGCTGCCTATCAGTGTCCTGTCCCCAAGCGTGAAAGACTGGTTGATGACTGCACCGGATGCGCCTTTTAATCTGTAGGTACTCATCAATCGCCCTGAATTAAAACTACCGCAAGAGCTGCAATGCCTTCACCCCTGCCGCAGAAACCCAGTTGCTCAGTCGTCGTGGCCTTGACCGAAACCGCGCTGACTTGAATGCCCAGTAAATCAGCAAGGGTCTCGCGCATGTCGCTGACATGCGCCCCTATCAGGGGTGATTCACAGGCGATGGTCAGATCGAGATTAACCAGCTGCCAGCCCTGCCCAGCCAGCAAATCACGAACTTTTGCCAGCAGAACGGAGCTATCTGCACCCCGCCACTGCTCATCACCGGGCGGGAAGTGTTGTCCGATGTCACCCTGGGCGGAAGCCCCGAGCATGGCATCGCAAAGGGCATGGATTGCAACATCACCATCGGAGTGCGCCGCCAGGCCCCGGTCATGGCGTAAACGAACGCCACAGAGCATGACGTGATCACCATCGGTGAACGCGTGAACGTCCAGGCCCTGTCCAATCCGAAATTGCATGTTCTTACTCCGCAACCATCATATTCCGCAAGATAAATTCCGCCAGGGCAAGGTCTTCAGTACCTGTAATCTTGATATTGCTGGTGGAGCCCTCAACCAGCAAGGGGTGAACTCCCGCACTTTCCATGGCAGCGGCCTCATCCGTCGGCGTGAGGCCCGATGCCAGGCTGGAAACGAGGTTTGTAAATAATTGATCAAACCGGAATAACTGGGGCGTTTGCGCCGCCCAGTAGCGTGTGCGGTCCACCGTCGAGTCGATAAACCCGTTTTCATCCGCCAGCTTCAGGGTATCGCTAACCGGTACGGCCAGGATTGCACCACTTCCACTGGCCAAACCATAGCTCAGTAAATCATCAAGCGAGGAAGCCGACAGGCATGGCCTGGCAGCGTCGTGGACCAGCACCCATTCACAAGCCGGATCGTTTTCCTGGATGAATCTTAAACCGTTCATAACGGTGTGCGCACGGCTGTCGCCACCCGTTACGGTAGTGACATCCGGATAAATGGGTCGGATCAGGTCGTCATAAATCCCGTCATCCGGCGCCAGCGCTACGGTCACCTGGTTTACTGCAAGGTGTTTACGGACGGCTGCAATGCTGTGCGCCATCACGGGCTGGCCCATCAGGTGCGTGTACTGTTTCAGCATGGTGCCGCCGAATCGGACGCTCCGGCCCGCAGCCGGAATCAGTGCATGTACTTTCGGCTCGTTCATAATCCCTGGCTCTCATTCACAAACATTAAGGATCTTCCGTCTCCTGAACTTCACCTGGAACCACCTGGTAGAATTCTTCGTTCTCCCTGATCAGCCCCAGTTCGCTTCTCGCCCTTTCCTCCACTGCTCCCAGCCCCTGGCGCAAGTCTTCAACCTCTGCCTGCAACTCCCTGTTTCGCTGCGCCAGAGTCTCGTTTTCTTTTACCTGTTCCTCTACGCGCTGTTCCAGTCTCCGCACATCGCTGAAGCCACCCTCTCCGAACCACATTTTCAATTGCAGAAGAATCAGCATAAGCAACAATATGGCAAGCAGGATCCGCATTGATCAATATCGACTCCAGTTCCGGATATGTGAAAACGCACCGCGACCTGCAAAACTGCCACGATCACCCAGCGCTTCTTCGATTCGCAGTAATTGGTTGTACTTGGCGACACGGTCCGATCTGCAGAGGGAGCCTGTTTTAATTTGGCTGGCTGTGGTGGCCACTGCAAGATCGGCAATCGTGGTGTCTTCGGTCTCTCCCGAGCGGTGCGAAATGACCGAACTGTAGCCGGCTTGTTCAGCCATGGCGATGGCTTCAAGCGTTTCAGTCAGGGTCCCGATCTGGTTCAGCTTTATCAGGATTGAATTGGCAATTCCCTTTTCGATTCCTTGCCTGAAGATGTCCGTGTTGGTGACAAACAGGTCATCACCGACCAATTGGCAGGTGTCGCCGGCCAGCCTGGTCAGGATATCCCAGCCTTCCCAGTCGTCCTCGGCCATACCGTCCTCGATACTGACGATTGGGTACTGTTGAGCCCAGCCCGACAAGTATTCAGCGAACGCCTGCGACTCAAATGATTTTCCTTCCGAGGCCAGGTGATACTTGCCGTCACTGAAAAACTCGGATGAAGCGGTGTCCAGCGCAAGAGCCACATCCGTACCGACGCGGTAACCGGATTTCTCGATGGCTTCCAGGATGGCCTCCACCGCCGCCTCATTGGACGGCAAGTCAGGGGCGAAACCACCTTCGTCACCTACCGCCGTGTTCAAACCACGCACTTTCAAAACGGATTTCAGTGCGTGAAAAATTTCGACGCCACAGCGCAGGGCCTCGGCAAACGAGTCCTGCCCAAATGGCACTATCATGAATTCCTGCATATCCACACTGTTGTCCGCGTGGGCTCCGCCGTTAATTATATTCATCATCGGCACCGGCAGTTGCAAAGATTCGCTGCTCGACAGGCGCGACCACAACGGGCGCCCTTCATGCGCGGCCATGGCATGTGCAGCAGCCAGCGACACCCCCAGCAGCGCATTAGCGCCGAGGTTCGCTTTGTTGGGAGTGCCGTCCAGTTCGATCAGGCGTCGGTCCAGTACTGCCTGGTCCGACGCATCGAACCCCTTCAGTGCTTCTGTAATCGGGGTATTGATGTTGGATACAGCCCGTGTCACGCCTTTGCCGGAGTAGCGCCCGGGATCACCATCTCTCAGCTCAATAGCTTCCCGGGCTCCGGTGGATGCCCCGGAAGGCACAGCAGCCCGTCCAAAGGCGCCCGAGCCCAACACAATTTCAGCTTCAAGTGTCGGGTTGCCGCGGGAATCGAGAATTTCCCGCGCATGTAAAGATTGAATCAGTGTCATTTGTGGTCCTTTTTTCCAGTTTTATATAGGATCGTTGTTCAGATTCCGTTTTTCAGATCCTGCTGTTCAGATAATAAGTATCGTTTGCTTACCGCATCGAGTTCCATGAGCGTAACCAACAAAGATTCGATTTGCCCCAGCGGCCAGGCGTTGGGGCCATCACTCAGCGCCTTGTCGGGATCAGGGTGTGTCTCCATGAACAGGCCGGAAATTCCCACGGCGACCGCTGCTCGCGCCAGCACCGGAATAAACTCCCGCTGGCCGCCGGAGGAAGTCCCCTGGCCACCGGGTAACTGCACGGAATGAGTTGCGTCGAACACGACCGGGCAGCCCGTTTCCCGCATTACGGCCAGCGAGCGCATGTCCGAAACCAGGTTGTTATAACCAAAGGACGCACCCCGTTCGCAAACCATGATATCCGTATTACCGGTGGACTTTGCCTTGTCGGTGACATTTTTCATTTCCCAGGGACTGAGAAACTGCCCTTTCTTGATATTTACCGGCTTGCCCGCCCCGGTCACCCGCTTGATGAAATTGGTCTGACGGCAGAGAAAGGCCGGGGTTTGCAACACATCCACGACATCGGCGACCTGCTGCATATCCGTGTCTTCATGAACGTCAGTCAACACTGGTACGCCGAGTTGCCTTTTGACCTCTGCGAGGATACGCAAACCCTCATCAATCCCCGGGCCTCTGAAACTCGTTCCCGATGAACGGTTGGCCTTGTCAAAGGAGGACTTGTAGATAAACGGAATATCCAGCCTCGCACAAATTTCCTGCAGCTGGCCGGCCGTTTCGATGGTCAGCTGTTCAGACTCGATGACACAAGTCCCGGCAATCAGGAAAAATGGAAAATCCAGTCCGGCATCGAAACCGCAAAGTTTCACAGACTGGCCACACCGGCAGGCAGTTCGCCGCGCTGCTCACTCAGTGCCGCCTCGATGAAACCAGTGAACAGGGGATGCCCATCCCTGGGGCTGGAAGTAAATTCAGGGTGGAACTGGCAGGCCAGGAACCAGGGATGTTCGGGAATCTCGATAATTTCCACCAACATTTCATCCATCGATATACCGGATAAAACCATGCCGCTCTTTTGCAAAATATCGCGGTAATGGTTATTGAATTCATAGCGGTGGCGGTGCCGTTCGATGATGGTCTCCCTGCCGTAAAGCTTGCGCACCAGCGAGCCCTCCCGCAAACGGCACTCCTGGCCGCCCAGGCGCATGGTGCCGCCGAGATCGGATTCAGCATCGCGTTCTTCCATTGTGCCGGAAGCATCCAGCCACTCCGTGATCAGGCCGATCACACCATGTGGGGTGTCCGGATCCACTTCGGTGGTATTCGCTCCTTCCAGGCCACATACATTGCGCGCAAATTCTACCACTGCGGCCTGCATGCCATAGCAAATGCCGAGATAGGGGATGCCATTCTCACGAGCGTAACGAATTGCATTGACCTTGCCTTCGAAACCACGCTCACCAAAACCACCCGGGACCAGTATGGCGTCGACGTCTTCCAGCAATGCAAGATCGCCACCGCCAAGATCATCCGATTCAATGCGCTTGATGTTCACCTTGATTCGCTGGCGCAAACCTCCGTGCGCGATCGCCTCGGTGAGTGACTTGTACGCATCGTTATGCTCGACATACTTGCCCACCATGGCCACGGTCACTTCGTGCCGGGTATTGATGGTGCGGTCCACGACTTCGCGCCAGTCATCGAGATTCGCCGGGCCGGCCTCAAGGCCGAGGCGCTCTACGACGATGTCATCCAGACCCTGCTCATAAAGCATGGTCGGGATATCGTAAATACTGTCCGGAGCATCCAGTGCTGAGATCACTGCCTTGAGAGGAACATTGGTAAACAGGGATATCTTCGCGCGCTCGGACTCAGATAATTCGATTTCTGAGCGGCACAGCAATACATCGGGTTGTATGCCGATCGACCGCAACTCCTTGACCGAGTGCTGAGTCGGCTTGGTCTTAATCTCATTGGCAGCCCGCAGGAACGGTACCAGGGTGAGATGCATAAACATCGCATGGCGACCGTATTCGACGCCAAGCTGCCTGATGGCTTCCAGGAAAGGCAATGACTCGATATCACCCACTGTACCGCCGATTTCGATCATGGCGACGTCGTAGCCTTCGGCTGCACGCCGTACCCAGTCCTTGATTTCGTCGGTGACGTGCGGGATGACCTGCACCGTGGCGCCCAGGTAATCGCCACGACGCTCCTTGGCAATTACGTTGCTGTAGATACGGCCCGTGGTGCAATTATTGAGCTGCCCCATACGCGTGCGAACGAAGCGCTCATAATGACCGAGATCCAGGTCTGTTTCGGCTCCGTCTCCCGTGACATAGACCTCACCATGTTGAAACGGACTCATCGTGCCCGGATCAACATTGAGGTAAGGATCGAGCTTGACCAGAGTTACTTTCAGACCCCGGGATTCTAGTATTGCTGCGAGCGATGCGGCAGACAGTCCTTTCCCAAGTGAGGAAACAACGCCGCCGGTTACAAAAATAAGTGATTCCATGCCAGAACCTTAATTTTAATCATGAGAAGTTCTGGATGGATATTGTACGGGAAGGCGGCAAAAAAATCCCGATTGCTATCGTCATTCCGTTACAATTCGCTGTTTAATTTCTTCCGATGGTCACAGAGGTTTCAGTGCACAAAAGAAATAAGCCGAAAAGCTGGGGTCAGGTGGCCCTGAGCACCGGTGTACACATTCTTGGTCTTGCCCTCATCCTGGCGTTGCTGGCGGCTCCGTGCCTGGCGCAGGGAAAGGAGAACCAGGAGCAGGCGGATGAAAAATCATCCGATCAGTCGAGTGGCTGGAGCATCGACCGCTGGTACATCTACACCTCGGTTTACACCAAGCACTTTGATCCGGATCCTGAACATGTCAACAATCAGAAAGCGTTCGGAGTCGAAGCACAAATGACCAACAACTGGGTGTTCGGTTTGGCCTCATTCGATAATTCTTTCGGTCAGAGATCGGAATACCTATATGCCGGGTATAAATGGGCGCTTTTCCGCTCCGAGTACTGGTATTTCAAGCTTACCGGTGGACTGCTGTACGGATACAAAGAACCGTACGAGGATAAAATCCCACTCAATGGCCTTGGGGTGGCGCCCGCAATCCTGCCTACGCTGGGTTTCCGGTATAAATTCTTCGTCACCGAAGTCAGCCTGGCCGGTGTCGCGGCAGTCCATGTATCGGCGGGAATCTCGTTCTGAAAATGAGTAAGGAGTACCAGGCAAAAGACATTGAGGTATTGACCGGGCTGGAACCGGTCAAGCGCCGGCCGGGAATGTACACCGATACGGCCCGGCCCAATCACCTTGCAACGGAAGTTATTGACAACAGTATTGACGAAGCACTGGCCGGTCATGCGCGGCAGGTGAATGTTACTGCCTATGCAGACGGCTCAGTGGAAGTCAGCGATGATGGCCGGGGCATGCCGGTGGATATACACCCCGAGCAGGGTATTCCGGGGGTGGAATTGATCCTGACCAAATTGCATGCCGGTGGAAAGTTTTCCGACAAGAACTACCAGTTTGCCGGCGGCCTTCACGGCGTGGGTGTCTCCGTTGTAAACGCGCTTTCATCCAGGCTTGAAATCTGGATCAAACGCGATGGACAGGAGCATTTCATGTCCTTCGCCAACGGGGACAAAACAACGGACCTGAAAGCAGTCGGCAGTGTGGGCCAGCGCAACACGGGTACCCGGATTCGATTCTGGCCGGACCCTTCCTATTTCGACTCTCCCAATTTTTCACTTAAGCGGTTGCGCCATCTGTTGCGGGCCAAGGCTGTGTTATGCCCCGGTCTGAATGTCAGCCTGACCGTCGACAAAACCGGTGAAAAAGAAGAGTGGTGTTACCGCGATGGCCTGGTTGACTACCTGAAACATGAGCTGGAAGATTACAACTGCCTTCCCGCAGAACCTTTCAGTGGAGAAATGAAAGGTACGGAGTCCGAGGCCAGTTGGGCGCTATGCTGGCTGCCTGACGGCGGACAATTGCAGGAGAGCTATGTCAACCTGATTCCGACCATCCAGGGCGGAACGCACGTCAACGGATTTCGCACGGGACTGGTGGAAGCCCTGCGAGAGTTCTGTGAACACCACAATCTGCTGCCCCGCGGCCTGCGCCTGACGCCAGAGGATATTTGGGAAAAAATCGCTTTCATCCTGTCTGTCAAGCTGGCCGACCCCCAATTCAGTGGCCAGACCAAGGAACGTTTGTCTTCAAGGGCCTGTGCAAAATTTGTTTCGGGCATCATCAAGGATACGTTCAGCCTGTGGCTGAACCAGAACGTCAGCGATGGGGAAGCCATCGCGCAACTGGCCATTACCAACGCGCAAAAGAGGATGAAGTCAGCGCGCAAAGTAGTGCGCAAGAAAATCACCCAGGGGCCGGCTCTGCCCGGAAAACTGGCGGACTGCAGTTCCCAGGACCTTGCATGGACCGAGTTGTTCCTGGTGGAAGGCGACTCGGCAGGCGGCTCGGCAAAGCAGGCCCGTAAACGGGAATTCCAGGCCATTCTCCCGCTCCGGGGCAAGATCCTGAATACATGGGAAGTGGAATCGGATTCCGTACTCAGCAACCAGGAAGTGCATGACATCTCCGTTGCCATCGGCGTGGACCCGGGTTCGAACCAGATTTCCGGATTGCGCTACGGCAAGGTCATCATCCTGGCTGACGCCGACTCGGACGGCCTGCACATCGCCACGCTGCTGGCTGCCCTGTTTCTGAAACACTTCACTGCACTGGTCGAAACCGGCCATATTTTTGTCGCCATGCCACCTTTGTACCGCATCGATGTAGGCAAGGAAACGTTTTACGCGCTGGATGATGAAGAACGCAAGGGAATACATGAACGCATAGCAGCAGAGAAAAAACGGGGCAAAGTCTCGGAAACGCGTTTCAAGGGCCTGGGTGAAATGAACCCGCTACAGCTGCGTGAAAGCACCATCGATCCGGACACCCGCCGCCTGGTACAACTCACGGTGGAAAACCACCCGGCGACAGTAAAAGTCATGGACATGCTTTTAGCCAAGAAACGGGCTGCTGACCGCAAGGCCTGGCTGGAAGACAAGGGCAACCTGGCCTCGACGTGATGGGAGGGGTAAGGACCACATTCCTGATGAGGGGATTTCGCCCGTTTTTCCTGGGCGCCGCCGTCCTGGCCATACTCACCATGATCGCTTGGACGGGGAGCTACCTGTTCCACTGGCCCATCGGGGTTGCGGGTATCTCCACCTTCCAATGGCACGCCCACGAAATGATTTTCGGCTACTCAATGGCCGTCATTGCCGGATTTTTACTTACCGCAGCTCAGAACTGGACAGGACAGGAAACCCTTGCGGGTAAGGGACTCGGTTGGCTGTTTGCATGCTGGGTGCTGGCCAGGCTGCTAATGCTCGCTGGCACTCAATTTATTCTCTATGCCGCAATTGCCGACCTGGGTTTTATGCTTGCACTGTGTTTCGCTATCGCCCGCCCCATTATAAAGGTACGGCAAAAAAGACAGGCGCCGGTCCTGCTGATCCTGGGCCTGCTGTCGGTGGCTAATATTGTCTTTTACCTGGGTGCTACCGGGCTGCTGAGCCAGGGTGCACGGTGGGGTGTTTATGGTGGCCTGTACCTGATCCTTGGCATCATCCTGTTCATGGGCAGTAGAGTGATTCCCTTCTTCACCAAGGGTGGAGTAGGACATCCGGTGGAAATAAAGAACACACCCCGGAACGACATTGCCACATTAATCCTTTACCCCTTGTTCGCGCTTTCCGAGCTGTTTTTGCCTCAGCATGCTGCCGGTGCACTGCTCGCCACAGGATTGATCATTTCGAACTCGATCCGTGTGAGTGGCTGGCACACCCTGGGTATCTGGCGAAAACCGCTGCTCTGGGGGCTGTTCGCGGCGTTCATTATGATCAACCTGGGTTTCCTGCTGCGCGCAATGTCCCCGGTGACTGTAATCTCCACTTTCCTCCCCATCCACGCCTTTGCCGTTGGCGGAGTCGGGATCATTACACTCAGCATGATGGCCCGCGTCACACTGGGACACACCGGCAGAAATATTCACCAGGCCCCACCCATCGTGACCCCTGTGTTGGTTGCTATGGTCCTGGCCACAATAATCCGGGTCTTTATGCCCCTGCTTGATCCTGCTCACTTCCGGCTCTGGATTGCTGCCTCTGCCAGCCTGTGGATCATCAGCTATGCATTGTTTGCAGGATACTTCATTCCCATCCTGCTCAAACCCCGGGCCGACGGCAAACCCGGCTAGTACAATGAACAACCACCATCAAACTCCCTGAGCCCATGACAGAAATTACCCAATCCTTTCCAGACCACGAACAGATTCCGCTGAAAGAATACGCCGAGAAGGCTTACCTCGATTACTCGATGTACGTAGTGCTCGACCGTGCGCTTCCACACCTGGGAGATGGCCTGAAACCAGTCCAGCGCCGGATCATATACGCGATGAGCGAACTCGGCCTGAGCGCAGCTTCCAAACACAAAAAATCCGCCCGCACCGTGGGCGACGTGATCGGTAAGTTCCATCCACACGGGGATTCAGCCTGTTACGAGGCGATGGTGCTGATGGCACAGCCCTTTGCTTTCCGCTATCCACTGGTTGACGGGCAGGGTAACTTCGGTTCGCCCGACGATCCGAAATCCTTCGCAGCCATGCGTTACACCGAATCACGCCTGACCCCCTACGCCAAATCCCTGCTGAACGAACTGGGCATGGGGACCGTGGACTGGAGCCCCAATTTCGACGGCACACTGAAAGAGCCCAACATGTTGCCCGCCAGATTGCCCAATGTTTTGCTCAACGGCGGCACCGGCATCGCGGTAGGCATGTCCACGGACATTCCACCACACAATCTGAGAGAAGTCGTCTCCGCCACCATACGCCTGCTGGACCATCCCAAAACCACGGTTGCCGAGTTGTGTGAGCACATCAAAGGACCTGATTTCCCGACCGATGCGGAAATCATTACATCGCAGGAAGACCTGTTGAAACTCTATGAAAGCGGCAACGGCACCGTCAGGATGCGCGCCGTGTGGGAGAAGGAGGGTAGCGAGATCATAGTGACGGCCCTGCCCCACCATGTCTCTCCCGCCAAGGTCCTGGAACAAATTGCACAGCAAATGCAGGCTAAAAAACTACCGATGGTCGAAGACCTGCGGGACGAGTCGGACCACGAAAATCCCACACGGCTGGTGATCGTTCCCCGCTCCAACCGGGTGGATCTAACGCAGTTGATGAACCACTTGTTCGCCACCACCGAACTGGAGCGCAACTACCGCGTCAACATGAACGTCATCGGTATCAACGGCAAACCACAGATTCTGGATCTGCGCTCCTTGCTCAAGCAATGGCTGACTTTCCGTATGGACACGGTCACGCGACGCCTCGAATACCGCCTGGACCAGGTCGTAGACCGCCTGCATGTCCTCGAAGGCCTGCTGGTCGCCTACCTCAATATCGACGAAGTTATTCACATTATCCGCACCGAGGACAAACCAAAGCCGGTACTGATGAAACGATTTGACCTGACCGGAACCCAGGCAGAATCGATCCTGGACCTGAAGCTTCGCCACCTGGCCAGGCTCGAGGAAATGAAAATCCGGGATGAACAGGATGAACTGTCGGACGAGCGCGCTGGTTTGGAAAAAATACTGGGCTCTAAAGCAAGGCTGAAAACCCTGATCAGGAAAGAACTGATCGCGGATGCTGAAACTTACGGCGATGAACGGCGTTCCATCCTGGTGGAACGAAGCGTCGCACAAGCGCTCAGGCAGGAAGACCTGTTGCCCTCCGAACCCGTCACGATCGTTCTGTCCCGCTCGGGCTGGGTACGCTCGGCCAAGGGGCATGACATTGACCCCACCAGCCTTAACTACCGTGCCGGGGATGAATTCCAGCATTCCAGCCATGGGCGCAGCAACGAACAGGCATTTTTTCTCGACTCCGCAGGCAGAGCCTATTCCCTGTCCGCCCACACCCTGCCCTCGGCACGCAGCCTGGGTGAGCCCCTGAGCAGTCGTTTCAACATTCAGGACGGCGCCAGCTTCCTGTATACACTCTCCGGCCACGCCAAACAGAAAATTGTCCTGGCCAGCACCTTCGGATACGGCTTTGTAACCGAACTCGAAAACCTGCACAGCCGGGTCAAGGCTGGCAAAGCCATGCTTTCCGTACGGGCTGGCGCGATCCCGGTCATGCCCGCTATCATCAAGCCCCCCGGCAAGCAGAGTGGCAGCCAAACCATCATCTGCGTTACATCTGACGGCTACCTGCTGGCCTTCCCCCTGCAAGACGTGCCGGAACTGGCCAAGGGAAAGGGCAACAAGCTGATCAATATTCCCACCAAGCGTCTCAGGGCCGGCGATGAGTTCATGGTCGGCCTTACTGTGATCGGTGAAAAAGAAGAAATCCTGGTCTGGGCTGGCCAGCGCTATCTGCGCATTGGTGCGAAGGAAATCGAGCATTTCAAAGGCGAGCGCGCCCACCGCGGCCGCAAGCTCCCCCGCGGTTTCCAGCGCGTCACCAAAATCGAACTGGCCGAGGATTGATCAGCTGAACATTTCACGGGATTGTTCCAGCGCGTCGACCAGGATATCTACTTCCTCCAGCTTGTTGTAAAGGCCGAAGGAAACCCGGGCGGTTGCCGGAACATTGAAAAACTGCATTACCGGCATTGCGCAATGATGCCCGGTACGCAAGGCAACACCGTAATGATCGATCACAGTACCCAGGTCATGGGGATGAATATCACCCAGGGTAAAGCTGATGACACCGGCCTTGTGACGTGCGGTGCCGATAATTCGCAGGCCCTCAATCGCGGATAGTTTTTCGGTGGCCGCTTCCAGTAACCGGTTTTCATGGGCTGATATGGCGTCCATTCCAAGTCCGGACAGGTACTCCACGGCGGCCCCCAGGCCAACACCACCTGCAATGTTCGGTGTACCGGCTTCGAACTTGGCTGGCAGTCCGTTGTAGACGGTCTCCTCGAAGGTCACTTTGGTGATCATTTCACCACCACCCTGCCACGGCGGCATGTCCTCCAGTATCTCCTCGCGCGCCCACAGTGCACCGATCCCGGTGGGACCGTACATCTTGTGGCCGGACAGGCAATAGAAATCACAAGCCAGCGCTTGCAAATCCACCTGCTGGTGCGGCATGGCCTGTGCGCCATCGACGAGCACCGGAATGTCAAAGCGCCTGGCCATTCGAACGACTTCTTCAATCGGGTTCACTGTACCCAGAGCATTTGAAATGTGCACGATACCCAGCAATTTCACTCTTTCGGACAGCATGGTTTCCAGTACGTCCAACTCCAGTTCACCACGCTGGTTGATCGGCACGACTTTCAGGCTGGCGCCGGTCTGCTCACAGAGCATCTGCCAGGGAACGATGTTGGAATGGTGCTCCATGTGGGTGATCAGGATCTCATCACCCGGACCTACCCTGGGCCGCAGAAAACTCTGGGCAACGAGGTTAATCGACTCGGTGGTTCCACGAGTGAAAATCACTTCCCGTTCCGAACCGGCATTGATAAACCGGGCCAGGCTGCGTCGTGCTGCCTCGTAAAGATCTGTCGCCTCCTGGCTGAGTTGATGTACGCCGCGGTGAACATTGGCGTTGTGCAGGCGGTAAAAGTGGTCTATCGCCTCGATCACGGCGAGTGGCCGTTGGGCAGATGCTGCTGTATCAAAATACACCAGGGGCTTGCCATGCACTTGCCGGGTCAGTATGGGGAAATCCTCGCGGACCTTTTGCACAACCAGGGGATTGCCCACTGCTGTGGCTACGGCGCTTCCGTCAAGGGTGGATGTGGCCGTGGCCGGTTCAATTTTCATGATACGAAGGCATCGCATGGTCGATCATGTCCGAAACATGCCCGGCCAGAGCCTGGTTATCCAGTTTATCGGTGACCGCCCGACAGAATGCACCTACCAGCAGGCGTCTTGCCTCGGCTTCACTGAGTCCCCGGGAACGCAGGTAGAAAATGGCGGTTTCATCCAGTTGACCCACGGTGGCGCCATGACTGGCTTCGACTTCATCCGCATAAATTTCCAGCTCGGGCTTGGTATCTATCCGTGCCAGGTGTGACAACAACAGGTTGGCGTTGGACTGCCGGACACTGGATTCGTCAGCTCCGGGCCGGATCAATGCCTTTCCATTGAACACGCCACGGCTGCTGTCACCAAGGACACCACGAAAAAACTGTTCACTGCTGCAAGCAGGACTGGCATGATCAATACTGATGTGGTTGTCCACGTGCCGGGCCTTGTCGAGTACGAAGGCGCCCAGGAACGCTGCGTGAGCGTCGCTTCCGGCAAACACTGTTTTCAATTCGTGCCTGACCAATCCGCCACCCAGATCGAAGCCCGCATAGTTGTAACGGCTGCCTTGTGCCTGATCAATTCGGGTTGAACTCATCAGGACCGTGTTTTCAGACTCATTCTGAACACACAAATAATCCAACACTGCGTCCGTGCCCAGTTCCACGTGCGAAACCACGTTCAGGGCGCTGCCAGCGTGATCCACGCTCTCGAACTGCTCCATCAGTTGCATACGGGCGCCTTCGGCCAGCAACAGGAAAACACGGAAATTGTGGATCGACGGACTGGCATTGCCAGACATTGCCCAGCGCAACAGTATCGTGCCGGCATCCGCCTGCTGATCAATGTGGATCACCAGCCCCTGGTTCAGTGTAGCTGTATTCAGCGCGTTGAAAGCCTGCGCGGATCCGTCGATATCGACCGCCTCGATGTGCTTTCGAAGCAAGGGTTCGTATCGCTTCAGGCCTTCGGTGAGCGATACAATGGTTACACCCGGCCGGTCGCTGCCTTCAAGCCCTACGAGGACCCCATCGTATACCCTGGCCTCGTAGTCGGGCTTATCGAGCAGCGCAGCCGGAAAATTAGCATCATTGAATGCTGCGGCGGCAACATCATCAGCAACACCACCGGTGTTGTTGTTGATTGCCGGGTTAAGCTTTTCAAGTACCCGCATGGGCGTGTATTTCCAGTCCTCATCCTTGCGATCGGGCAAGCCGTGCGCGGTCAATTGATCCGATGCGCGAAGCCGGAGTTCATCCAGCCACTGCGGGCCATGATCCTGAGTGGCGGAACGAAGAGATTCACTCCATTGTTGTACCAGAGCATTCATTTTCCTGCTCCTGTCACGCCCGCAACTCAACATCAAGCGACTGGATGCCGCCCTGCTCAAGCCAGGTATAACCTTGCTCTTCCAACTTGAGCGCAAGGTCCGCGCCGCCACTGGCGACAATCTTTCCGTCCGCCAGCACATGGACTTTGTCGGGCAAAATGTGATCCAGCAGACGCTGGTAGTGGGTGATCACGAGCATAGCCCGATCCTCACTGCGCAGCCGGTTCACGCCGTCTGCGACCAGGCGCAGTGCGTCGATGTCCAGCCCGGAATCAGTTTCATCCAGGATTGCAAGGGAAGGCTCCAGCACGGCCATCTGGAAAATCTCATTGCGCTTTTTCTCTCCACCCGAAAAACCTTCGTTGACCGACCGCCGCAACAGGTCATCGCTGATATGCAGAATTTTGAGCTTCTCGCGCACCAGCTTCAGGAACTGCATGGAGTCCAGTTCAGGCTCCCCACGGTATTTGCGCTGGGCATTGAGGGCTGCGCGCAGGAAATAGGTGTTATTCACTCCCGGAATTTCCACCGGATACTGGAATGCCAGGAAGATGCCTTCACAGGCTCTTTCTTCCGGTTCCAGTTCAAGCAGGTTTTTGCCGTTGAAGAGCACTTCACCCTGCGTCACCTCATAACCTTCGCGGCCGGCAATCACATTACCGAGCGTGCTTTTTCCAGCACCGTTCGGCCCCATGATGGCGTGAATTTGCCCGGCTTCGATGTTGAGATTCAACCCCTTCAGGATGGCCTTGCCACCCACGGTGGCATGTAGATTCTTGATTTCCAGCATGTTTACACTCTTTTCATTCATTAAATTTATCCAACTGCGCCTTCCAGGCTGACTTCGAGCAGGGCCTTGGCCTCCACTGCAAATTCCATCGGCAACTCCCGGAAAACCTGTTTACAGAACCCATCAACAATCAGGGACACCGCATCTTCTTCAGAAATGCCTCGTTGCAGGCAATAGAACAACTGGTCTTCACCAATCCGGGAAGTAGTCGCCTCGTGTTCCAGTTTTGCGCTGGGATTACTGACCTCTATATAGGGAAAAGTGTGCGCGCCGCAGTTCTTCCCAATCAGCATCGAGTCACACTGTGTGTAATTACGGGCGTTCTCCGCATTCCTGGAAATTCGTACCAGGCCACGGTACGCGTTCTGCCCGTGACCGGCCGATATACCCTTGGAAATGATCTTGCTGCGTGAATTACGGCCCATATGAATCATCTTGGTGCCGGTATCCGCCTGCTGGAAATTGTTGGTCAGCGCCACTGAGTAGAACTCGCCCACGGAACTTTCACCACGCAAAATGCACGATGGGTATTTCCAGGTGATTGCGGAGCCGGTCTCGACCTGGGTCCAGGAAATCCTGGACCGGTCACCGCGGCAGTCGCCACGCTTGGTCACAAAGTTGTAGATTCCGCCCACACCGTTTTCATCTCCCGGGTACCAGTTCTGCACAGTTGAATACTTGATATTCGCGTCGTCCATGACCACCAGTTCGACCACGGCGGCGTGCAACTGGTTTTCATCACGCATCGGCGCCGTGCAGCCTTCCAGGTAACTGACATGGGCGCCCTCCTCCGCAACGATCAGGGTGCGCTCGAACTGGCCGGTCTCGGCCGCGTTGATGCGGAAATATGTGCTCAGCTCCATCGGGCAACGCACGCCTTTGGGAATGAACACGAAACTTCCGTCCGAGAATACGGCGGAATTGAGGGCAGCAAAAAAATTGTCGCGCGAAGGCACCACCGTGCCGAGGTATTGCTTCACCAGGTCAGGATAATCACGTACCGCTTCTGAGAAAGAACAGAATATTACGCCGGCCTTCTTCAGTTCCTCGCGAAATGTGGTGCCGACTGAAACCGAGTCGAACACGACATCCACGGCCACGACGCCGGCCAACCGGGCCCGCTCGTGCAAGGGAACACCGAGCTTTTCATATGTTTCCAGCAATTTCGGGTCAACTTCATCCAGGCTCTTGGGACGATCCTTGTCAGATTTGGGTGCTGAGAAATAGGAAATAGCCTGGAAGTTGATGGGATCAATTTTCAGGTGAGCCCAATCCGGCGGTGACATTTTCAGCCAGAGGCGATAAGCCTCCAGACGCCATTCCAGTAACCACTCGGGTTCTTCCTTGTGAGCCGAAATCCAGCGGATAACATCCTCATCCAGGCCAGGCGGCACGGTCTCCGATTCGATGTCGGTGACAAAACCATGCTTGTATTTCTGCTGAACGAAATGGTCAACTGAAGAAGAACTGGCGGATGAAAGATTGGCGGATGTGGAATCTGCCTGGGTCTGTTCACTATTCATTGGCTTATTTGCTTCCTTCGGCTCACCGTGCATTCAAAGTTGTAATGTTCAGTGGATTACTCGTAATTTTCATCGGCGCCGACATTTCCGCCAGGCTGACTTCCTGCAGCGCGCGGGCCACGGCCACACTGATACGTTGCCAGTTCCCGCTCAGCTCACAGTTGTCCTCCTGGCTGCAAAGGCCCTGCTCGACACTGCATTCGGTCATGGCAATCGGGCCTTCGATGGCCGCAATCACTTCACCCACGCTGATGTCACCTGCTTCGCAGCTGACACGGTAGCCGCCACTGGCGCCCCGGTAAGATTCAAGCAAGCCGGAGCCTGACAGTAGTTTCAGCACCTTGCTGGCGGTGGGTATTTCTACACGAACTCGCTCAGCCAGGACGTGCGCACTCAGCATTTCGCCATCTCGGGCAAGTTCAACCATCATCAGGATGGCGTAGTCGGTCAATTTTGAAATTCTGAGCATTCCTTTCCCCGAAATAAGCAGCAAAGATGGAAAACCATATCGTACCATATAAGTACTATTTAAACTCGAGCAATTCAAGTCCAGGAATAAAACCTATGAAACATACCAACCGAGGTCAGGTTCCTTTGAACCTGACCCCAAGCTGCGGCAAAATATCGCCATGAGTAATCAAAACGACCCAAGGATGATCCAGGCCGCCAAATGGGCAGCCGGTACGCTGGAGCTCATCAAGGTCGAGCTGGAACCCGTGTCCGGTGACGCCAGCTTCCGGCGTTACTTCCGGTTCAGCACGGATGATCGTTCAGTCATACTCATGGACGCGCCGCCGGATAAGGAGACTTCCGCCCCGTTTGTCGATATAGACCGGCGATTAAGGGAAGCCGGGTTGAATGCCCCTGAGATCCTTCATTTTGATCTAGACCTGGGCTTTGGACTTCTCGAAGACTTCGGCGACACACTATACCGTGATACCCTCGATGAACAGTCCGTAGGCGAACTATTCCCACCCCTATTCACCATGCTGGTAAACATGGCACGGAACGTCAATCCCAGCAAGCTGCCCAGCTACGACGCGTTGTTATTGCAACAGGAAATGGAATTGTTCCCGGACTGGTACCTACGCGTGCACAAGAAGCGCCCGTTTACCAGTGCAGAACGGCTCCTGTGGAATGAAATTTGCACCCGTCTGATCCGCTCCGCCTATGAGCAACCACAGGTATTCGTGCACAAGGATTTTCATTCTTGCAATATTCTGCGGACGGATACAGGGGCGCCTGGAATCATTGACTTCCAGGATGGCGTGTCGGGCCCGTTAAGTTATGACTTCGTTTCGTTGCTCTGGGACCGTTACATAGCCTGGCCCAGGGAGCGCCTGGAATCCTGGATGAAGGATTTCCATGGCCAACTGGAACCGGACTGTGACCTGGAAACCTGGATCCGATGGTGCGATCTGATGAGTGTGCAAAGAAACCTGAAGATTGTGGGTATATTCGCACGCCTGAAATACCGCGACGGCAAAGAAGCTTATCTCGACATGATTCCACGTTTTTATGGCTATCTGCTCGAGGTCATCCCCCGTTATCCCGAATTCCACGATTTCCATCAATTGCTGGAGCAAGACGAATGCGCGCCATGATCCTGGCCGCGGGCCGTGGGGAGCGCCTACGTCCCCTGACCGACTCCATTCCAAAACCTCTGGTAGAGGTCGGTGGAAAACCACTGATAGAACATCACCTGCAAGCTCTTGCCCGGGCGGGTTTCAGGGAAATTGTCATTAACCAGGGCTATCTCGGAGATATGTTGCCGCTGGCGATTGGTGATGGCAGTCGCTGGAACATCGCCATTCACTGGTCCGACGAGCAGCCCGAAGCCCTGGAGACCGGTGGCGGAATTTACCAGGCCCTGCCCCTGCTTGGTTCATCGCCATTCCTGGTGGTAAACGGCGATATCTGGACGGACTACCCCTTCTCGCATCTGCGCGCCATCAAGTGCGACTGGGCTCACCTGGTGATGATACCCAACCCGCCACAGCACCCGGCAGGCGACTTTTCCCTGCACAACGCGAGAATCCGCAACGAAGACGATAACAAGCTGACGTACAGTGGAATCGGCGTCTATCACCCCCGCCTGTTCGACGGTTGCACCCCCGGCAAGTTTTCAGTCGTGCCGTTGCTGCTCTCTGCAATGGAAAATCATCTTGTCACCGGCGAGAAATACGGTGGCGGCTGGGAGGACATAGGAACGCTGGAAAGACTTGAATCGATCAGGAACCTGCTCCAGGCCAAAACTTAGGGCCATTCTGACTCTCAGTTTGGCAAAAGCCCGTTCGGAGTAAGGGGTCTTCTTCCAGGACCCTTTGCAACACGATGTTGCAAGAGGAGGCCCCAGGGACGGATTTATGCCGTGTCCTGGAAGAAGACCCCTTGCTTCGAGCGGGCGCGCCAGCAAGTAGCACAACGGGCAGGTGAACAACGTTGCTGAAACACTGCTAACCCGCATATTGCACGAGTTTCGCTGAACTTTACCTTATTTTTCAATAATTTCAAAGACATGTAAGAGAAATTCAAGTTTGATAAGAAGTACAAAATGTACCGCTGCCGGTTTGTCGCCTGATTTCACGGCACATCCCGGCTGATCCCGCTTGAACCATAGCTATGGCTATGCTTCTG
>Ga0209013_10000035_pt1 | contig 87824 bp, 74 predicted proteins | sample Cruoilmetagenom2_FD_187291 | JGI IMG/M metagenome (GOLD analysis project Ga0209013, IMG submission 187291) | Oil polluted marine microbial communities from Coal Oil Point, Santa Barbara, California, USA - Sample 2 (SPAdes) (version 2) | ecosystem: Environmental > Aquatic > Marine > Oil seeps ... | reverse complement strand
CAAGTTTTGGTCGGAGGTCGGGGGAAAGCAGGCGGAATTCGCCTCGCCAAATCTCCAGTGGAGGCAGAAGAAGTTGCTACTCAGATCCTGGCGATGGAAATTAAAGGTCTACCCGTCCGTAAAGTCCTGATTGACGAAGCTGCACAAATAGAAACTGAGATTTATCTAGGGATAACAAATGATCGTGCCGCACGCAAACCTGTCATGATGGCATCTGCAGCTGGCGGTGTTGACATAGAAGAAGTCGCTAGGGAGACACCTGAAAAAATCATCCGTGTAAACATCGACCCACTCTTAGGGTTAAAAGACTACCAAACTCGGGACGTTGCAGCTGGAATAGATCTGCCGCGTGATCTTTGGAGATCATTCGGTACTATCGCATCAGGTTTGTGGAATGCATATCTCAAATCAGATGCCACATTAGCTGAGATCAATCCATTAGTGATCACAACCGATAACCAACTGATAGCGGTGGATGGCAAGATGGTAATTGATGATAATGCACTTTTCCGGCATGTTGATATCGCTGAGATGCGTGATCTCGATGTGGAGGCTGAATCAGAAATTCGCGCTCGTAAATATGGCCTATCTTTCATTAAGCTGGATGGTGACATTGGATGTATGGTCAACGGCGCGGGTTTGGCAATGACCACGATGGATATTATCAAACTTTTTGGTGGAGAGCCAGCGAATTTCCTTGACATCGGTGGTGGTGCCAGTGCTGAACGTGTGACAGCAGCCCTGCGTATCATCCTTTCGGATCCGAATGTCAAAGCAGTGCTGTTTAATGTATTCGGCGGCATTACTCGTGGGGATGAGGTTGCCCGTGGTATTCTCTCTGCCCTCGAAGCGATGAAAACCGAAATTCCAATGGTAATCCGTCTGGTCGGCACAAATGCTGAAGAAGGACGAAAAATCCTGGCTGATGCCGATATGATTACAGCAGAAACCCTAGCCGATGCTGCTCAAAAAGCCGTTGCAGCTGCGCGCTCATAATCAGGAGCTGAACACCAATGAGTATTCTTGTTAACAGAAACACACGGCTGCTCGTTCAAGGAGTGACAGGTAACGAAGGCTTATTCCATACTACCCAGATGGTGGACTATGGCACCAATGTTGTCGCCGGTGTCACTCCCGGAAAAGGTGGAGAATGGGTTTTAGAAGGAAAGGTACCAGTGTTTGATTCGGTAAAGATCGCCGTTGAAGCAACCGGAGCCAACTCTAGCGTGATCTTCGTTCCAGCACGTTTTGCTTCTGATGCTATATACGAAGCTGCTGATGCGGGAGTAAAACTGATCGTCTGCATTACCGAAGGCATCCCAGTCCAGGATATGATGCAAGTCCGCAGCTACCTCGACCAGAAAGGTGCCAGATTGGTCGGACCAAATTGCCCGGGATTACTCACGCCTGGCGAAGCCAAGGTCGGCATCATCCCTGGCGACATCGCAATACCAGGTAATGTTGGCGTGGTATCTCGTTCTGGTACGCTCACATATGAAGTTCTTTATGCGCTCAAGCTTGTTGGGAAAGGGGTAAGCACCTGTGTGGGTATCGGGGGGGACCCCATAAACGGTACGGATTTCATCGACTGTTTAAGGATGTTCGAAGAAGATCCCCAAACTGATCAAGTGGTGTTGATCGGAGAAATTGGTGGGTCAGATGAAGAAAAAGCTGCCGAGTTTATATCCAAAAATATGACCAAACCTGTCGCCGGTTTTATTGCGGGCCTTAGTGCACCACCAGGTAAACGGATGGGGCATGCCGGAGCAATCGTTGAAGGCGGTTCGGGTTTGGCAGCAGATAAAATTGCTGCCTTGAAAGCGGTCGGTGTAAAGATTGCGAATCATCCGGAAGAATTACCTAAACTATTAATATAGCATACCGACCGGTATGGGTATTCCGATCGGAGAATAATCGCCGTTATAACAAAAAGTAGGGCGATGCACAGCGCATCGCCCTACTTTGTTCTTCCATGCAATATTTTTTCAGCTGGATCTCACATGTAGCAGGTGTGAATTTCTCCCAGCGTCAAATTATGCTTTCATTTGCTCATCGATATACTTCACAACTTCACCCACTGTTGTGACCTTCTGAGCGTCCTCGTCGGAGATCTCACCACCGAACTTATCCTCAAAAGCCATAATTAGTTCAACAAGATCTAGCGAATCCGCTTCCAGATCCTCGCGAAAGCGTGCATCTAGGGTTACTTTTGATTCATCGACACCTAATAAGTCGACGACGATTTCTTTGACCTCGGTGAAGGTATCAGACATGTAAATCCTCCTTATCCTTTATTTGCGATCTAATTTTAACTCCGCTGACACAGCTGTCAAGTATAATTCCGAACTCGATTTTGAACAACTCATCCTTGTTGATTTTTGAGCCAAGCTTTCAAGGACAATTCGTTGACATAGCTAGATCAGACTGGTAAGATAATTCTACTTCACAGGAACACCGCATCATGGGAAAAGTTACGCAAACCAGCTCCCGAAAAACAGAGCATATTAGGATCAATCTTGATGAGGATGTCAGCTCTTCTATCACATCAGGATTTGAAGAGTATCATTTCGAACATCAAGCACTCCCCGAACTGAATCTCAGCCAGGTAAATTTAGTAACGGAATTTCTGGGAAAAACACTTCGCGCGCCTATCTTGATCTCATCAATGACAGGTGGCACCAATGAAGCTGAACGGTTAAACCAGAGGTTGGCTATCGCTGCCCAGGAAGCAGGAATAGCAATGGGCGTGGGTTCACAAAGAGCCGCATTGGAGAACCAGTCCTTGGATCGAACTTTTCAGATCCGGAAATTCGCTCCTGATATCTTATTATTTGCCAACTTAGGGGTAATTCAACTGAATTACGGATATGGAGTTGATGAATGTTTTCGTGCCGTAGAAATGGTCGGTGCAGATGGTTTAATCTTACATCTGAATGCACTGCAAGAAGCAGTACAGCCTGATGGAGATACAGATTTTTCTGGAATAATCCAAAAACTTGAGCACGTGTGTAACGTGTTAGGAGTCCCAGTAATTGCAAAAGAGGTCGGTTGGGGGATATCAGAACGGGCGGCAAAGTCTTTGATAAATGCCGGGGTATCTGCGATCGATGTCGCAGGTGCCGGTGGTACATCCTGGTCGCAGGTGGAAATGTATCGGGCAAAATCTCCAAGCCAAGCACGACTAGCAGCAGCATTCCGTGATTGGGGTATCCCAACAGCTCAATCTATACTCAATGTGCGAAATGTCGATCAAGATATTCCATTAATTGCGTCAGGTGGTGTTCGAACAGGCGTGGATATCGCGAAAGGCATTGCTTTAGGAGCCGACATCGGGGGTATGGCTTCGCCGTTCCTGAAAGCTGCAGCTATCTCCGGGGATGAAACGCTCCTCACAATCAGAGAAATCATACAGGAAATCCAAGTAGCGATGTTTGCCGCCGGAGTGAAGGATATTGAAGCTCTTCTCGCATTGAAATTGATTAAGACTCTCTGAACCTACTGGATCAACGATAACAGAACTATTCAATAATAAGCAGGATTACCCAGCAGCGATGTCACCTGACGTAATCGAAGATAAACTCCTAATTGCAATTGAAAACCAATTAAAAAGTGTTGTTTCGCAAATAAGCGACCAACGATATCATGAATTGCGTGAAATGATGGAGTATCACCTTGGCTGGGTTGGGGATGATGCTGGTCAGAAAGCAAGTGGAAAAAGAATCCGTCCATTGTTATTGCTGTTGTCATGCGCAACTGCAGGCGGGGAGTGGGAAAAAGCATTACCAGCCGCAGCCGCTGTGGAATTGATCCACAATTTTTCGCTTATCCACGATGACGTAGAAGATGACAGTCTTATCCGGCGGGGACGCCCAACAGTTTGGGTTAAATGGGGGATCCCCCAAGCGGTCAATACCGGTGATGCAATGTTCACAATTGCCCACCTTTCGATATTAAACTTGTCAGCACATACTTCACCAAGTATAGTTCTCCATTCTGCGAAGTTGCTACAGCAAACATGCCTGGACCTAACCAAGGGTCAATATTTAGACATCGCGTATGAAGAACACCGCGAGCTTAATATTGAGGATTACTGGCCGATGGTGGCAGGTAAAACAGCAGCGCTGCTCAGTGCCTGCACCGAAATTGGCGCAGTCATCGCAGAATCGGAACCAGGCATCCAAGAACTATACCGCACATTCGGCAACAAATTAGGCCTTGCCTTCCAGGTTCAAGATGACATCCTTGGCATCTGGGGAGACGCAGTGCTGACTGGCAAATCTAGTGAGAGTGATCTGTTAACTGGAAAGAAATCGCTACCGATCCTTTACGCATTGAATAATTGTGGGAAATTCGCTGACCGGTGGCACCGAGGTGCAATTACCGAGCAAGAAGTAGAGGGCCTGGCTACAGTCCTTGAGGAAGAAGGTGCGAAGTTTTATGCCCAAAATATGGCAGTTAAACTGCACCAGGAGGCTTTAGAAGCCCTACATGAAGCACACCCGTCTGAAGTAGAAGAAAAGTATATTCGAAGGGTAGTTGAGTCTCTTCTAAATAGACAATCTTGATCTATCGAGATTATATAAACTCGAGAAACACTTGATTGCCCAATAATATCCCACGTTCACTAAGGCATAACCGATCAAGATTCTTCCCCCGCCACTCTAGCAAGCCGGAATCACGCAATTTGTGGATTTGCTTACCATAAATCTGCTGCATATCTAACCCGAAGCGTTTGGAAAATTCTCCCTTAGTAATCCCCTCTTCCAGTAACCGTAAACGCAACATCATGGTTTCTCCCATCTCTGTTTCTACATCAATCGATTTTGCTTCGGATGTGCAAGGTAGCGATGGGTAGCTTGATACTTGGGGTTGCTGGTTTTGTAGTTCTACTTTGCTCTTCATGGAGAGTGAAGAAATATATTCCTGTGGGTGAATTAGATTGGCTACGCGCGTTCCAAAGGCGTATCCATGCGCACCAGCACCAATTCCGAAATAGGGCAGATTGCGCCAGTACTGCAAATTGTGCCTGCACATGAACGATTCCGGCTCTGCCCCCTTTTTTGCCCAGTTTGAGATTTCATAATGGAAATACCCTTCATCAGCTAAATAACCTCTTACCCAATCATACATTTCTGCAGCTGCATCTTCGTCAGGTTGGCATACTTTCCCTTCATTCACCCAGGTTTTTAATGGAGTACCTTCTTCTACGCTCAAGCCATAAACTGATAAATGCGTTGGAGATAAATCTACTGCTCGTTGGACTGACAGCATCCACTTGTCGATTAGCTGTCCAGGCAGCCCAAATATTAGATCCAAACTGCAATTTTCGATCTGTGCCTTGCGTGCCCAATTAACTGCATTAACGACATCAGTGAATGTATGCTGACGCTCTAAGAAATCCAATTCCTCCGTATGAGAAGACTGCATACCCAAGCTGAGGCGGTTGAAATTCAATTGTGCTAGCTCAGCGAGATATTCAAATGATACGGTTCCAGGATTCGCTTCTAAGGTTACTTCGGCATTCTTGTTGACCTCAAACTGATCATTAATCGAGTTAATTATCCGTTCAAAAGCCGCTATTGGCAGCAATGATGGCGTACCCCCACCGAAATAGATACTCCTAAGCCGCACTTTGCCCGTTAACTGACTTGCGAGCAACTGCAGCTCAGTGCAAACAGCTTGGGTATAGCTTGGGATGAGATGGTCTATACCCGCATAAGTAGTAAAATCACAGTACGCGCAGCGATGACGGCAAAATGGGATATGAATATAAAGGCTGTACTCCATTTTGGCGAGTATACCAGTTTATAAATTCCGAGATGAGATAAATGATCTTGACCGCTTCTACTCAAGTCTAATAAAAGACTGGTATAATCCGCCAGGTTAATATCCGTTAGCATAATCTGGCCTTTAAGATTTCTTATTATGACCACAGATACTCCATCCAAGCAAACAAAAGTATGCCCGATATGTGGCACACGCGTCAATGAAGATGCGGAACGCTGTCTGGTGTGCGGCAATTCTTTTTCCCAGCAAGATGCCAGTGGGAAAAAAGCACCGAATGTCCAGGGCAGTCGGATGCCAACGATAACTTTAAGCCTTCCTATTGCTATAGTCCTTTTAGCCCTATTCCTCATTATTGGAGCGGTTTTGGTCTACTACGCACTGCAGCAAACTGGGCAAGTAGTTGAACCAACCATCACTCCAACAGTGACAAACACGGCGACAACGACGATTACTCCAACGCCCATGACGCCCACGCCTACACCCACACAACAACCGACACCAACCCCATTAACGTACAAGGTTTCGTCTGGTGATACTTGCTCATCCATCGCCTTTGCGTTCGGTGTTTCGATACAGAGCATTGTGCTGGAGAATACACTTCCGGCTGCTTGTGACACATTGATCGTGGGGCAAGATTTACGGATACCCCATCCAACTCCGACAAACACGCCACTTCCAACTGCAACTCTAAGTGCCGCTGATGCTACTGATGCTGCCTGTCAGAAAATCGATTACACAGTTCAAGAGAATGACACACTTTCCAGCATCTCAGCAAACTACGCAGTGCCTATCACAGTTCTCAAAACCTACAATGGTTTAGTTAACGACACTGTCCGCTCTGGCCAAACCATTGTTATCCCATTATGTGAGCGCAATGCAACACCCGGTCCCTCCCCTACGCCGACACCGCCCCCGCCCTATGGCGCACCGAACTTGTTGCTTCCCGCAGACGGGGCACCTTTCCTCCTTACCGACGAAACGATCACTCTTCAGTGGGCCTCCGTTGGCGCTCTACGCAATAATGAAGCTTACGCAGTAACAATTATTGATGTGACCGAGGGTCAAGATCGCCGCTTGGTCGATTATGTAACCGATACGAAATTCATCTTGCCAGATTCTTTCCGGCCTGCATCCGAGATCCCCCATGTCATGCGCTGGTGGGTTGTCTCAGTTCGCCAAACCGGTACCGATGATGACGGTAATGCCATTTGGGAATCTGCGGGGGCTGAAAGCGATCGACGGGTATTCACGGTAACCGGGATCAGCACCATTCAAACACCTTCACCATAAAGAGACAACGCGATACTTTGAAAGGCAAAAAAATCCCCACATTGCTAATAAGCTCCGTGGGGATTGATTAATTTATTGGTAAGTTATTGGTTATTTACAGCATTCTTCTAACATGGCGGTAGTCAAAGACTTAGGTCGCTCCAGCGGCTGACCCAGCGCGCGTGCCCAAACGGCATTACTCGTAACGCCTAATGCTCGCCCGACACCGAACATAACGGTATAGAAATCAAATTCCCGCACACCATAATGCTGCTGTAAGGTACCGCTAATAGCATCAACGTTCGGCCAGGGGTTCTTTGCTTTACCTTGTTCCAATAAGACATCCGGCACCACTTCATTTACTAGTCTTGCAATTTGGAACAGCTCGTCCTCTGGGAAATGTTTCACAGCATATTCAAATTGGGCGGTGAAGCGCGGATCGGGTTTGCGCAATACAGCGTGACCGTACCCGGGGATAACCTGCCCTTTGTTTAGGGTTTCCCAAGCATATTGTCTAACTTGTTCCCTGTCCGGAATGCCACCAAAACTATCCCGTACACCGATCAACCAACGCAAACATTCTTGGTTTGCCAGACCGTGCAGTGGTCCAGCGAGGCTGTTGACTCCAGCTGAGAAGGCATAATAAATATCTGAAAGGGTCGAAGCTGCCAGATGTGTTGTATGGGCACTTGCATTTCCACTTTCGTGGTCAGAATGCAGCAAGAAGTACAATCTAGATAAATCACGATATTCTTGCGTGTCAACTCCCATCATGTAGGCAAAATTGGCACCCCAATCCAAATCTGGATTTGGTGCTTTGAAGGTGCCATCCTTATATTTCAAACTATAAATGAATGCAGCAATGGTGGGAAGTTTGGCGGTGAGATTCAAGCTATCTTCGAGCATCGGGATCCAATACTCATCCTTTGTCATCCCTTCCTGATAGCGCTTTGCGAAGAGTGATTCATGCTGTAATGCTAATATCGCCTGCGAGAACAACATCATGGGGTGTGAGCCGACAGGCATAGATCTCAAGACATTAAACACATAATCCGGTATATGAGAGCGTACCTGCCACTCTTTTTCGACTTCTAAGGCATCATTCTCTGATGGTACTTCCCCGACCAAAAACAAATAATACAACCCCCCAACATAAGGGACTTCAGAGTTTGGTGGTTTTGGCAGCATCGCTAGCGTTTCTGGGATTGTATGGCCCCGAAAACGGATGCCCTCATCCGGATCAACGAATGAGATATCGGTTACCAAGGATTTCATTCCCCTCATCCCCCCATATACTTGGGCGATGGTTACCTCATCAACTTTAACATTCCCCCGCTCCTTCACAAGGATCCTCACTCGTTCACGATATGCGGGGATAATACTCTCCAACTTGGTCTGTAATTCCATTAAACGTTTCCTTTTTAGAGATTCAATTTTGCGATACTTTCTATTACACCATTAGCTGATTTATTAAACGCAGCTCTTTCCAAGTCAGTAAGCTCATACTCAAAGATCTTTTCAACACCTTTTCGCCCCAACTGAACTGGTACGCCAAAGAATAAATCCTTTAAGCCGTATTCCCCGTTTAAGTACGCGGCTGCTGGGACAATCAAATGTTTATCTTTCAAGATTGCTTCAACCATTTGGGTGATGGCTATAGATGGTGCGTAAAATGCACTACCGGTTTTTAGCAAACTAACAATCTCACCCCCACCCTTGCGGGTTCGCTCAACGATCGCTTCTAATTGTTGAGGGGACAGTGCTTTTCCCAATGGTATGCCCGCTACGTTCGAATGCCTTGTCAAAGGCACCATATCATCTCCATGTCCACCAAGGACATAACAGTGAACATTCTCAACACTAACGCCCAACTCCATCGCCACAAATGCACGCATGCGGGCTGAATCTAGAATGCCTGCCTGGCCAACTACTCGTTCCGCTGGTATACCAGCGACTTTCATTGTAAGATATGCCATTACATCAAGCGGGTTCGTGAGTATGATAAAGATTGCATCTGGTGATCCTTTGATCGCTGCTTGTGTCGCTGCACTGACAATCTTTGTATTTGCCATCAGCAGATCATCCCGACTCATACCTGGTTTCCGAGGCAGTCCGGCTGTGATTACGATGATATCTGAGCCTGCGGTCTCAGAATAACTGTTGCTTCCAATAACCTGAACATCCTTACCGATAACCGGTAAAGATTCCTGCAGGTCAAGAGCCTTTCCTTGGGGCATCCCATCAACCACATCAACCAGAACGATGTCAGCAATTTCACGTTCTGCAATCCAATGGGCGGTAGTCGCGCCGGTCATTCCGGCGCCAATGATTGAGACCTTATTCATTTATGCTATCTCCTATTATTCAACAAACCATCGGTTTTATAAAAATATAGTTCGAAGTGTATCCAATTTTCCGCTATTACACTGGAGCTCTTCCTAACTCAATACAATCATGTTTTCAATATCGGGTACGCTAGTGCTTCAACTTCTGGTAACTCATCTTCCAAAGCCTCAATGAAGTGGATGGCTTGCATACTCGCCGCTGCTCCCATACCTGCCGACGTGATAACCTGTCTAAAGGTAGGGTCAGCAATCTCACCGGCCGCATAGACACCTGGAACATTGGTCTGCATATACTCATCAACTACCAAGTAACCCAACTCATCCATTTTCAGCTGATCCTGGAAAAGATCATTGTTAGGCAAGTGGCCAATAAAAATAAAGACACCGTCTGTTGTTAGTTCAGAATCCTCTCCGGTCTTCACATTTTTCAGGGCCACACCGGTTACTGCTTCTTCACCTAAGATATCTGTCAAGATAGTATCCCAGACGAACTTAATTTTCGGGTTGGATGCCGCTCTTTTCTGTAAAATTGCCCCTGCTCTCAGCTCATCTCTGCGGTGGATAATTGTTACAGAGTCTACATATCGAGTTAAGAAGAGGGCTTCCTCTAATGCACTATCACCACCTCCAACGACAACCACTTCTTTCTCTTTAAAAAACCAACCATCACATGTCGCACAATAAGAGACACCACGACCAGTCAACTCGATTTCACCATTTACTCCGAGATGCCTTGGAGTGGCTCCTGTGGAAATAATCAACGCATCAGTCAAATATTCGGTGTTGTAGGTAACCACCCGGATTGGTCGTTGAGAGAGATCGACTTCTGTTGCTGTGTCAAATTCGACTTTTGCGCCAAAACGTTCGGCCTGCTTTTGGAAGAGTTCAACAAGCTCGCTGCCACCAATACCTTCTGGAAAACCGGGGTAATTCTCGACAATATGGGTCAATGAAACCTGACCCCCCAGTTCCATACCTGTCAATAAAACGGGGTCAAGATTGGCTCTCGCAGCATATAAAGCCGCAGACAATCCTGCAGGTCCAGAGCCAATGATAAGCATTTTTACACGCTCACTGCCAGTTGATTTACTCGTAGACATCTCTGTTAAGTTGAAATCCATTATGTACCTCTATCCTAAAAAATATTAACCAAAGCTTCCACTCTCGTAATTTAGACAGAAATCCGTTCGCTCAAATATCCATGCTGGTTTAATTCAGAGAGTGACTATTTGACAATAATAAATCTATTACCTTCTATTACCTTTTCATCACCAATAACAATGGTGAAGTCAGATCCAATAAACTTTAGATGGTTTCAGGTTTTTGCTACCATAATAGCCGCTAGTATCCATTCATTTCTCAGGTAGCTGGCAAGTTATCATCTAAGGGTTGACTTCGAATGCTTGATTGAAGAGCCCAGGTTGTAAAAGATTATCTATTAAAGGTTCATCATTAAGATGCGTTGAAACCTGAAAAGGTTACATGGCGTTCCCACTTTGCGTAATTAATCTTGTATAGCTCAGATTGAACCACTACATATAAACATACTCAAACCACTCATCAAAATGTGGGTTATTACCATGGATCGCATCCTGGTATGCCCCAATGATTTTTGTAGTAATTGGACCCAACTTCCCATTCCCAATATCCCGGTAATCTAACCGACGAACCCCAACAACTTCAGCTGCAGTCCCAGTAATAAATATTTCATCAGCAATGTAGAGCTGGTCGCGTGTAATCTGTTTTTCAACCACATCGTATCCAAGTTCATGAGCCAGAATTATGATTGCGTCCCGTGTGATCCCTTCCAAGACTAAAGCTAATGGTGGTGTATAAATTACCCCTTTACGCACCATGAATAGGTTTTCTCCTGTACATTCAGCAACATATCCTTGTGGATCTAGAATAACCGCTTCATCATATCCGGATCGCAGTGCTAAAGTCTTGACCAGCATTGAATTAACATAATTACCGGAGACTTTTGATTTTGTCATATTGATATTCGGATGCAACCGAGTAAAGGAGGAAACCATCATGTGGATACCATATTTAACTGCTTCCTCGCCCAGATATGGTCCCCACTCCCAAGCAGCAATTCCTATTTGTACCTGTGACTTATCCATATCTAAACCTAACGGTCCATCCAAGTACATCAGCGGTCGGATATAACACTCCTCGAATCCATTCTTGCGGATCGTATCGAGAACCGCTGAAATCAGCTGCTCTACCGTATATGGGATATCTAATATCCCAAGTATATGGATTGATTCTATAAAACGCTCCATATGTTCACACAAGCGAAATACACCTGCGCCTTTAGGTGTTTTATAGCACCGGATTCCTTCGAATACACCGAGACCATAATGCAAGGTTGGATTAATGAAATGTACTGTTGCCTGGTCATATGGAATCATCTGACCATCCATCCAGATGAAATCTGATTTCATTTGCAGCTCCTTTTTTGGTTGGTGAAGAGGGTCTAATTATCTACGTCCATTATAATCGATCGAATCTTCACAATCGTTATTCAAAGCTCTGTCACTCGGGCGAGTTAACTAGGTTTATGTGGTATCCTACAAAAATGTCTGCTTCTCCCCCGATAAATTTTAGATCACTCTATGAAGCGTTTGATGAACCGATATGCAAATTCGATTGCGGTGATAAATGTGCACCGTACAATGAAGGATTGGTACCATTTTGTTGTGACACAGGTCATATCGTACCGACAGCATATCTCATTGAGTGGGAGTATCTCAAGAATCATACAAACTTTTGGCATCTATGGCAACCAGAGGTCGCAGATGAAGCTGAAGAATTACAACAGTATGCGCCTTCTGGTCAAGTGCTTATTGAATGTTTAGGCCATAAATTATGCCAGCGAGCATTCCGTTCAATTGCTTGCCGTACGTTCCCATTCTTCCCATACATTGATCAAGACGATAAGTTTATTGGTATTTCATATTATGTAGAATACCGCGAATATTGCTGGGTGATAAGCAATCTATCTTGTGTATCACCTGCTTATTGTCAGGCTTTCTATGACGCTTATGCGCGAATCTTCAAATACTACCCTGAAGATAAGGGCAATTTCAGCTACTATTCAAGTCAGCTTAGGATCAGCAGCCAGAGACAGCGCTCATCGATAACATTACTCGATGAACAAGGTGTTATTTACAAAATTTCACCGACAAGTGGGAGAAGGCGTAAAACGACAAGAAAAAGTTTAGCTAAGTTCGGGCCATATAAAGTTGCAGATTTGCTGCCCTTCCCAGACGAAATCGAATAGGTAATGGTTGTATGAGTTCTACATCAATCCCAGCTGAGTTCAGTATCCCACGCCGGTTTAAAAGCGATTCCAGTGGTCCTGTGCGCTGGATAACTATGCATGCCGTGCGTTACTGGTATTTATTGATCCTTATGCTCGTTGGTGCTTTTGGGAATGCTGCTCTGGCATCGGTTGTCCCTGTGTACATTGGTCAGGCTTTCGACGCGATCCTAAAAATCCCACCAGATATCTCTGCGGTTGGTACGATCGCTCTAGTTATTGCGGGTACTCAAATCGTTCGTGGTGTATTACAGCTCGGGCGCAATTTTAGCGCAGAACTGGTTGGTCAGAAATTAGAACGCAATATACGTGATGAGCTTTACATCAGTTTGTTGGGTAAAAGTATGACCTTCCACAATTTGCAATCTGTGGGGGAAACGATGGCGCGCGCTACAAATGATGTGCGTGAGATCAATTTAATGTTCAGCCCGGGGATCAATCTGGTCATTGGTTCAGCAAATTTCATGATCATGCCGTTGATCCTCGCCCCTAGCTACAACCCATCGCTAATAATTCCTCCGCTCATCTTCATCATCGGCTATATCATTTCGGTCTGGCAGTATCTACGTGAGCTTGACCCGATCACCACCCATGTCAGAGATGCTTTTGGACAGATGAACTCAAGGCTAGCAGAATCGATTGATGGGGTAGAGATCGTAAAAGGTATGGCTCAGGAAGAAGTGGAAGTAGAGCGTTTCGATCAGAATGCACGTGATTTCCGTAATGCATACGTGGATCAAGGTGATGTTGAAGCCAGGTTTATTCCACTGCTGCTGCTGGGGATCGTACAAGGACTCGGGCTGCTGCAGTCACTGATCCTCTATCAACAAGGATTGTTGGAAATCGGTGATGTCGTTGCATACTTTGGACTGCTGCAGTTATTCGGATTTCCAACCTTTGTTTCACTCTTCTCTTACTCACAGGTGTCGGTCGGGATCGCCAGCGCCCGACGGATTATTGAGATTATCAATCGGGAGACTAAACTAGATCAAAATATCGCTGGTTATACCGGTGAGATGAGAGGCGAGATTGAATTCTGCGATGTCACTTTTGCCTATGGTGATAATGAACCTGCTCTGGATGGGATCTCCTTTAAGGTTCAACCCGGACAAACCGTGGCGATCGTTGGTCAAACGGGTGTTGGCAAGACATCATTAGTAAAACTTGTAAACCGGACGTATGATGTCACCGATGGGCAAGTACTGCTTGACGGAATCGATGTCAGGGATTGGAATCTAGATGCCCTAAGACATAACATATCGATTATCGAGCAGGATATTTTCCTTTTTTCAAAATCAATTGCCGAAAACATAGCCTTTGGAGCACCAAACGCGGCTGATGAGCAAATCATTGCTGCGGCTAAGGCAGCCCAAGCGGATGAGTTTATCCTCTCTTTCAAGGATGGATATAACACTGTACTGGGTGAACGAGGAGTGACACTATCTGGAGGCCAACGCCAGCGATTGGCTTTAGCCAGAGCATTTGAAACTGATCCTAAGATATTAGTTCTGGACGATTCGACAAGTGCAATCGATAGTGCAACTGAAGATAAAATTCAGCGCGCCATATACGCGGCTGCCAAGGGTCGCACGACGTTCATTATTACGCACCGCTTATCACAAATCCGATGGGCTGATCTAATTCTTGTTCTTCGGAAAGGTAAACTAGTTGCCCAAGGGAACCATGAACAGCTAATGCAGGAATCGGAAGCGTACCGTCGTATCTTCAGCGAATAATGGACATATTTACTGGTCTCATAATTATCACGGGTTGATAGAGCAAATTGAATGAGCTTTTTCTCAGGTCTAGACACCGAACGGTACGATAGGAAGTATACGGACAGAGAACTAACTGAACGTATGGCAACCTATTTCAAGCCCTATCAGAAAAAATTGTGGCATGTTGTCTTTTTGTTGTTGGTCATTGGAATCGCTAACTCATCTATTGCGATAATCGTATCCAAAGGCATAGATATCCTCAATTCTCTGACAACTTCTTCGCTATCTTTGCTAATAATTCCCGGAGCGGTGCTGATAAGCGGAGTGCTGGTTTGGGGAGCAAACTGGGCTCGTCGACGGCTCACGGTCAGGATCGTTGGTGATACTGTATTGGCTCTTCGCAACGATGCATTTAGTTCTTCAGTAACTCATGATCTATCATTCTATGATGAATATTCATCAGGGCGGGTTGTCTCTCGAATCACTTCCGATACACATGATTTTGGACAAGTTGCCACCCTAATCACAGATCTAGCGTCGCAGTTCATCCAAGCTCTTATCCTGGCGTTCATCCTAATCTACATCGATTGGCGTCTTTCTTTGGTGGTATTTGGATTTTTACCAATGCTCTTGCTTGCTGCGTTAGGTTTTCGGCGATTGGCACGGATAGTAACCCGGCGAGGTATGCAAGCAATGGCAAATGTGAATGCCACAATCAAAGAAACTGTGAGTGGAATCGTTATCGCTAAAAACTTCCGGCAGGAATTGGCAATATTTAGGGAATTTGATGAAGCAAATAAAAAATCTTATCAGGTCAATGTCCAAAGGGGGTTCGTTCTTTCACTGGTATTCCCGACTCTGAACGTATTAGGAGGTATCGGGACCGCTATTCTTGTGTACGTGGGGGCTCTAAATGTTGTGCAAGGTGCAATTACCGCAGGTGCTTGGTTCCTATTCTTGCAAAGCCTCGAGCGTTTCTTTTTCCCCGTTCTCAATCTATCGGCATTCTGGGCTCAGATTCAAACCGGGTTATCAGCTGCCGAAAGGGTTTTCGCTCTCATCGATGCCGAATCCCAGGTAAAGCAGCGTGGCAACCTCATACCAGAACGAGTGAAAGGTGAGATTGTTTTCGATAAAGTAGATTTCAGATATTCAGAGAACGAACCAGTACTCACAAAATTTTCATTACATATTGAACCGGGTGAGAACATCGCACTAGTGGGTCACACTGGTGCAGGCAAGTCCTCGATAGCGAAATTAATCGCCCGGTTTTATGAATATCAGGGTGGGCAAATCATCATAGAAGGTACTGATATTCGCAATTTTAACTTAAAAGCATATCGTAACCAGCTCGGTATTGTGTCTCAGACACCTTTCTTGTTTTCTGGTACTGTGTATGAGAATATCAGCTATGGTTGTCGTGGCGATATGAAAACGAGTGAATTGTTAGCACTCGCAAACAAGATCGGAGATGGCGAATGGTTGAACACTTTGCCAAATGGTCTCGCAACGGAAGTCGGTGAAAGAGGCGGGCGTCTATCGATGGGGCAGAGGCAATTGGTGGCATTGATGCGCGTTTTGGTGCAGAATCCTTCCATCTTCATCCTAGATGAAGCAACCGCGAGTGTCGACCCCTTCACAGAGTGGCAAATCCAACAAGCTTTAGACTTGATACTCTCAAAATCTACCAGCATCCTTATTGCTCACCGTCTAACAACCATTAAAGCTGCAGATCGTATCATCGTAGTTGACCAGGGAGAGATAATTGAGCAGGGTGATCACGAATCGCTGTTATCTGCGCAAGGCCACTATGCTGAACTGTATAACACGTATTTCAGGCACCAAAGCCTTTCTTACGTTGAACAATCCAAGACTTTATTTCCAGCTGATTAGGATCGTAGAGCGATGATGTGATGAACACCTCGAATGAGCAGTGGTATGAGAGCTCTTTTATCAAATCTAGCTATCCTGATTTTCGCAATCTCCCTTGGGATGTTCCTTTTACTACTTGGGATGCCAGCATCTGCAGCAGTTTAGTTACGGTTCCGACGGGTGTATCCCGCCATCCAGTGCTGTTTGTTAATTTCGATGGGGATATCTATGCCTTGAAACAGATGCCGGGGAGCAGCGCCCAGATTGAATACAATTTACTGACAGAAATTGAGAAAGCTCGTCTACCAGCAGTTACTCCGGTTGGGTATATCTACACTCCCCTGTTGAATAATAATTCCAGCATATTAATAACACGCTATCTTGAACGATCCATTCCCTTCAGGAACCTATTCGTGCAGAAGCACCTGATGAATTACAGAAAATATTTACTAGATGCCATCGCTGGGCTTTTAGTGCAGATTCATCTCGGAGGTATATATTGGGGAGACTGCTCGCTTTCCAATACACTCTTCCGGCGTGATGCCGGTGCCCTCAGTGCCTATCTTGTTGATGCTGAAACGGCAGAAGTGAGTCCAGATTTTTCTCCCACTATGCGCCATCATGAATTAGAAATCATGGAGGATAATATTAATGCTGAACTGGAAGATATCACCATAAGAAATATCATTCATAAAGATGATCTACATTCCTATCCTGGGGCGTATATCCGTCTGCGCTATCAAGCATTGTGGGAGGAAGTCACGCAAGAAGAGTACATAAAAAAAGACGAACACTACCGGATAAATGACCGGATAAGAGCACTCAATTCACTCGGATATTCAATTAGTAATATTGAGTTGCACGATACTGACTTAGGCGATCAGCTCAGAGTACGCATTGTAGTATCTGATAGGAATTTTCACCGTGATCAACTTTTCGGTCTAACAGGTCTAGACATGGAAGAAGGTCAAGCTCAGATCGTAATGAATGAGATTCATGAATTAAAAGCGACGCTCTCTCGAGATAAAGGGAGTGAAGTACCGATGAGTGTTGCTGCCCATCATTGGCTTACACAATTATATGAACCGATTCAGGGGATTATTCAATCAGAAGCAGGTGAGAGCGTAGACAGCGCTGAGCTGTACTGCCATATCTTAGAACACAAATGGTACCTCTCGGAGGAGGTCAAGCATGATGTTGGGCATGCAAATGCGGTCCAGGATTATTTAGCAAATTTCCGCTTGGGAAACCGTTTGTAAACTTCCAATATTGCGGTGGTTAGTAGTATGAAGGTCGGGATACGAAGGAAATAATATTGAATCTGTAAATTAAAGATACCCGACCAACATTCTATTGATCAGGTATCTTTATAATACGGATGAGCAGATTATCAAGTATTTTCTGTGGTGAGCTTGATGTCCGGTAGCTGTTCCATAGCTTTCGCAATTTCTTCTTCTGGATAGGCATAATCTTGTAAAGCATTTGACAGGTATGATTGGTAAGCCGTTAAATCGAAATTCCCATGACCTGATAAATTGAATAGTATCACTCGCTTCTCCCCCTTTTCCTTTGCATCCAAAGCTTCATCAATGGTAATTCGGATAGCATGGGCAGTCTCTGGCGCGGGGATAATCCCTTCCTGACGGGCGAATAAGTGTGCCGCTTCAAAAGTTGCCACCTGGGGGACTGCAACCGCATCGATATATCCAGCTTCATGCAAAGCACTGATGCTAGGCGCCATCCCATGGTATCTCAGTCCACCTGCATGAATCGGCGGTGGGACAAACTTGTGCCCGAGAGTGAACATTTTGACTATTGGCGCCATTCGAGCGGTGTCCCCGTAATCGAAGGCGAATTTCCCTTTTGTGAGAGTGGGGGTGGCAGTAGGTTCAACTGCTACAAAACGCGTCTTTTGACCGTTAAGCAGATTCTCTCGCAGGAAAGGATAGGCAATACCGGCGAAATTTGAACCACCTCCAACGCATCCAATCACTACATCAGGATACTCATCCGCCATATCCATCTGTTTGATAGCCTCTTGTCCAATCACAGATTGGTGCATAAGCACATGATTCAGCACTGATCCCAAACTGTATTTCTTTGCACCCCCTGAGGTGGCAGCAACTTCAACCGCTTCAGAGATCGCAACACCTAACGAACCGGGACTATCAGGGTAGTCAGCCAAGACGGACTTGCCAAAACTCGTCTTATCAGTTGGGCTGGCGAACACTTGGGCACCATAAGTCTCCATCATGATGCGCCGATATGGTTTTTGGTTATAAGATACTTTGACCATATATACTTCGACCTCGATGTCGAAAAAATTACATGCCAGTGCCAATGCCGACCCCCACTGCCCGGCGCCCGTCTCAGTAGTGAGCGCCTTGGTTCCTTCCACCTTATTGAAAAAGGCTTGTGGTATCGCCGTATTCGGTTTGTGGCTACCCGCAGGAGATACACCTTCATTTTTATAATAGATGTGAGCAGGAGTCCCGAGAGCTTTCTCGAGCCTGCGGGCTCTAATTAGAGGTGTAGGGCGGTATAGTTTATAGATATCAGCCACTTCCTCGGGTATATCGATATATCTATCAGTGCTAACCTCCTGCATGATTAATTCCATAGGAAAAAGAACCGACAAAAACTCAGGGGTTACATTTTCCAAGGTTTGGGGATTCAAAACAGGGTTCGGGGGAACCGGTGAATCCGCATTGATGTTGTACCACTGCCGGGGTAAGTCATTATTATTTAGAATGTAGCGATATTGTTCTGACATTTCATTTGCCTCCAATTATTGTATGGGATTCCTTTAACCTTGTTTTTGTTAATTACTGTTCCGAACCATGATCATTTGAGCTTGTGTCTTGAAAATGAGATTTGCATCTTAGTAGTAGACCTCCTTTGTCGAGTCATTGGCGTAGGTGGTAGTTCATTCAATGCCAACGAACAATAGATAAGTAAACAATCAACTCATGGGTATGGGCAATCCACATATTGCGTATAGAGTATTTTCGCCACTATGCCATCGCAGAAAGACTTGGTTGATTCATGACCGGCAGAACTTGAGTTAGAAAGAAGTTTATTGATATTGGTTTTGTTGAATTCCGTCATCACTGCACCATCTCGTTAGTAAGGAAAAAGCGTTCATCCCAAATGGGACGAACGCTTTTTGGTCCGTGGTGCCACCCAGCTTAGGCAGCCTTTAACGAAAAATCCCGCCGATGATGCGACGGGGAATAGGCCAGCCTCACTCAGTTCAGGTACGGCCACCCAAAATGTTGGAGTGGATTATACCTTTTGCCTTGGTAACGGTGGCAGCTCCGGCTCAGGCTACTCGAGTTCCTCTTTCGCCCTGCATCTCCAAGGCCCATTCAGCTCCGTCGTACAGGTGGGTTTTCACCAAGTTCCCACTCTCTGGACTGCCGGTCCGAAGCCTACTCATCCTTTTCAAAGAATTTATATATATAGTTGAAAGGGATTATACGCAAAACACCCCGATTGTCAAGGCAAGTTCAGGCTTTTAGCGGATCCCAGCCTTTTGAGCAATGAAAAAGTGTGGGCATGATCGTTTTTTTTATCCGAATGAATAAACTCCTGTACCTCTTCTTCCCAATCACTGGGATCGATTTCTGGGAAAAATGTATCAGAATTTGTCGTAGTATGTACGCGAGTCAAATAAATCCGACTGGTAAAAGGCAAAGCAATTTGATAGACATCGCTGCCACCTATGACGAACACTTCTGATTCGCCATGTGAGGCAGCAATATCAAGAGCTTGTTGGATTGAGTTTGCGATCTCGCAGCCCGGGGCATGGTAATTATCCTGTTTGGTGAGAATTATCATAACCCTTCCGGCCAAGTTACCACCAATCGATTCGTATGTTCTTCTGCCAACGATGAGCATATGGCCCATAGTCAAGTTTCGGAAGCGTTTCATATCAGCGGCTAAATGCCAGGGTAGTCTTCCGTCCCGGCCGATGCCGCGCTCCTGATCAAAGGCAACGATTATTGATACATTCAAACTGATATCTCCGCCTTTATGTGGGGATGCGCTTGGTAGTTTATTAGCTCGAAATCACCGAACTTAAAATCAAATATGGATTGAACTTCAGTATTCAGCAGCATCTGTGGGCTTGGGTACAGCTTCCGGGACAATTGGAGCTTTGCTTGATCGAGGTGGTTTATGTATAGATGTGCATCTCCAAGTGTAAGGATGAACTCTCCAGGTGTTAGATTGCAAACTTGAGCCACCATCATCGTTAACAAAGCATAAGATGCAATGTTGAAAGGGACTCCGAGGAATACATCAGCTGATCGTTGGTACAGCTGGCATGATAATCGCCCATTTGCGATATAAAATTGAAATAATACATGGCATGGAGGTAACGCCATCTTATCCAGTTCACCGACATTCCAAGCGCTAACCACCAACCTTCTAGAAGAAGGATTGTCCATGATTTGGTTTATCACTTGAGTGATTTGATCAATCACTCTCCCGTCGGATGCTCTCCAAGTGCGCCATTGTACACCATATACAGGCCCTAATTCCCCCTCAGCATCCGCCCATTCATTCCATATCCGGACACCATGGTCTTGTAAAAAGCTTATATTGGAATCCCCACTTAAAAACCATAAGAGCTCGTAAATTACGGATTTAAGGTGAATTTTTTTCGTTGTCAATAATGGAAAGCCATTGGTTAGATCAAACCGCATCTGATAACCAAAAACGGATTTGGTACCTGTCATAGTCCGGTCATCTTTCTCCACTCCGTTTGTGAGTATATGGTCAAGCAAATCTAAATAATTCTGCATGCATACCTCTCGGGAAACGGCTCAAAATAATGGATAACGCTGCATGTAATAATCAGCCGCCGGTTGGAAAACATAAAATGATCAAATACACCGATCCATCACTCCGGAAATGAGGAAATCTCACTCATGAGTGAACTTAGAGGGTGGACAATCAACGCCACTGATAACATCTTTCAATTAATGGTTATCCATGTGTTGTGGCTAGGATTCACCTTGCTCATTGTCACAGCACCACCCGCCTTGGCAGGACTATTTTACGCAACTAATAAGCTCGCCCACGGCAGGTATACCGGGTGGCGAACATTCTTTGTCGGTTTTCGTTCTTTTTTCTACGTCAGCTGGTGCTGGTTCCTGATAAACGCAATAATATTAATTGTACCAGCGATATTTTTATCGTATGTTGACCTGCGCAATACGAATTCTATGGTATGGATGTCGGGAGGGCTGCTCGCCATCTTATTCATCTGGTCGATCGCACAGATTTATATCTTCCCGCTGATCATTGAACAATCGCAACCAAGCCTGCATTATGCTCTTTGGAACAGCTTTATATTGATGCTAAGAAGGCCGGTTCGTTGGTTTGCAACTGGAGTTTTGGTGCTGGCAATAATTATCTTCAGCACGATATTATTCTTACCGGGTTGGTTAGTAATCACAGCAAGCTTATTAGGTTACCTGATCAACCGCAGGACTATCCGCCTGATCCATTGATTTCCCATGCAAGAGTCGAGTATCTGAGAGATCAACTCTAGTGATTTCCCGGCCAAATATTAATCGTCAAATATCTGGCGGGCTTCCGAAATATCATTTTTAATTTGAGATACCAGGCAATCAATACCCGGGAAGCGAATTTCATCTCGTAGTCGCTGTATAAAGTCAATTTGGATTTCATCTCCATAGATATCACCATTGAAGTCTAGAAGATGTGTTTCCACCAGTGGATTTTCTGGTTTATTGTTAAATGTCGGCCGGTAGCCAATATTGGTGACCGCTTTAATATTGGTACCCCCTACCTTTACCATACACGCATAAACACCCGGTTTGGGTACTGCACGTTCATCCCAAATATCCAGATTAGCTGTCGGGAAACCGATTGACCTGCCGCGAGCATCGCCTGGTACAACCGTGCCTTTAAGAAAGAATGGCCGTCCCAAGAATAATGCAGCACGGTCAACGGAGCCATCTTTTAAAAATTTGCGAATATTGCTTGAAGATACGACTACGCCCTCCATTTGATATGGCGATACCATATCAACGAAATAGCCAAGCTTATTACCTGATGTACGCAAATATTGGATATCACCCTCACGCTTATGACCGAGTGCGAAGTCTGGTCCGACAACCAGTTTTTCAAAACCTAAATGGCGTTGGATGGATTCAACGAAAGTTTTCGCCGGCATCTTTGCGAGGTCAAGATCGAAGGTTTGGGTAATTACATAATCAACTCCGCAGCCAAAGAGCAATGCTGCTCTCTCATCTGGAGTGTTTATGTAGAAGGGTTCCTGCCTTCGCCCCAAAACGACCGCAGGATGTGGGAAAAAAGAGAGAACAACGACCGGTCTTTGCCCCCTGTTCTCATCTGAAGTTAGGTGCTTCAAAATTTCCTGGTGACCGTGATGGACACCATCGAATGATCCAATGGTTAACCAGGATTTGTCAAGTTGTAGTTCCTCGAAGGAGCGGTGATGGCGCATCCGGTCCTCAGGCTAAGATTGGAAAAATACTTTCCTGGGTTGCCATTCATTCGAATCTGCAACATACTCCATTAGGGCAACCAAATCACCCTGCTGGCTCACCCCTCTAACCCATCCTGAAGCATCCTCTGCTGTGGCAACCACACGATGACCATGGCGCACCAACTCGACCTCATCACCATCAAGTTCTACCAACGGCCAATCTCCGAGGGCTTCCGCAGCAGGGATTAGATGATTGTACCAATCGCCGGCGTCAAATGCTTCCTGCAAACGACTCAGTGGTATTGCATCTCGCAGTGTAAAGCGGCCATTTTTTGTTCGTCTCAATCCAATTAAGTGAGCACCGCATCCCATTTCTTCTCCAAGGTCATTCGCCAATGACCTAACATAAGTACCTGAAGAACAATAAACATCGATCACTACTTCGGGGGGGATCCATTCAAGTACTTCTAGGCTAAAAACGTTGATAGTGCGAGGTTCGAGCTTTACCTCTTCACCTTTACGCGCCATCTCATATGCTTTGCGACCTTTTACCTTGACTGCGGAATATGGTGGCGGTACTTGTTCTATCTCACCAACGAAATTTGCCAATACATCAGAGAATAGTTCCTCGGTAATGTCTTCAATAGAAGTGCTGCCCATGGTAATTTCACCTTCGGCATCGTAGGTTTCCGTTGAACTACCTAAGCGGATAGTAGCCTGATAACGTTTATCGGACGCTGAGACAAATTCACTCAACCTTACGGCTGGACCGATCAAAACAACCAAAACGCCCGAAGCCCTGGGGTCTAATGTCCCTGTATGCCCAGCGCGTCGTATGCCAGTACCTCGGCGAACGATCTGTACGACATCATGGGACGACATGCCAATCGGTTTATCTATAACGAGCACCCCAGATACAATGTTTTTGATATGTTGTTCTTTATTCATAGTGATCCTATTATTTCCCGATTTTTTATCATTATATCTGCAATTAGATCTTGTGTTTTCTCCAACACCTGCGAACGTACGGAATTAATATCACCAGATATTTCTGCACCAGCAGCAGCAGGATGTCCACCTCCACCAAAGAAAAGCGCAAGGGGTGTGATATCAATGTCAGGATCAGCCCGCCAGCTCACCTTTACCTTATTGTACGGCTGTTCCACGAATATTATCGATACCTTGGCCTCTTCAATCGAAGATAATATATTGATTAAGTCGCCGTCATCATTGCCCGGGTAGCCAGAATTTCGACGATCTTTCACTGTTAGCGTTGTCCATACTAATGGGCCCTCACGCTGTAAACTCGTTAATCCTGCTCCCCACAACTTCGTCGCTTCATATGTACGGTTTATCAAAACTTTATTGTATAAATAGGATAAGCGGCTGCTTATCTCCAGCAGTCTTGCAGCAGTTCGAAACGCGTCGGGAGACATATTCCCCGTCCGGAAGCCCAAACTGTCTGTGATCAATCCCGTAAGCAAAGCATCAGCAACTTCTCGCTCGAGGGGCAAATCCCACTCATCCAGATGCTGGGTGATAATTTCTGCTGTCGCGACTGCTTTTTGGTCAACCAGGTTTATTTTGGCGAAGAAGAGGTTGGTTTTATGGTGGTCAATGTTGATGTCCGGTTTTTGATAACCTTGGTAAAAATCACCTACTCTGTAGATATCTGAACAGTCTAGAACAATTGATAAATCATAGCTCTCGACAGGTTGTTTTCTTACCGTATCCCAACCCTTAAGATGCTTATATGCACTCGGAATGCCGTCCGCGAGGACTAATTGTACATTTTTACCAACCGCTCTCAATGCAAGACCAAATCCCAATAATGAGCCAACTGCATCACCATCTGGTCGAATATGGGAAATCAATAGGATTCGATCCGCACTCTTTACGCTTCTCCCAATTTCAGCGACGGTTGTTTTAATCAATTGAATCCTGCCTGTTTTCATCCGTTGATGGTTCTTCCTGCAGAGAATCGATCAACCGGTCGATATGCTCTGCGCGTTCAAATGTAGGATCCCAATAGAAACGTAAGTGAGGGAATGAGCGCAGCTGGATGCGTTGAGACAACTCACGCCGTAAATAACCACGGGCGCTGTCTAATCCTGCCATAATCTCTTCAGTTCTCACAGATCCTTCGAATGCAGAAACGTAGATTGAGGCAAACGCTAATTCCCGATCAACATTCACATCGGTGACCGAGATGCCGTCTAATCTTGGATCAGAAATATCATAGATCAACATCTCAGAGAGTTCGTTACGGATTCGCTCGGCAATCCGCTCTGTTCTTTGTTTTGAGACCATTTGATTTCAGTAATCTCTCTACCAGTTAATATGCTTTGAACATTCTATACAGGGACTTCCTCAATGACAAAACATTCAAGTTCATCCCCTTCTTCAAAGTTATCAAAACCTTTCACACCAACTCCGCATTCAAATCCCTGGCGGACTTCTCTGACATCATCTTGAAGATGCTTCAAAGACGAAACAGGGCCGACAGCAATATCTTCTTCTTGACGCAACACTCGGATATTGGCATTTCTTCGTAATTCTCCATCACGAACAATACAGCCGGCAATAAAGCCTACTTTAGAGATTCTAAAAACTGCACGGACTTCAGCTTTGCCAATAATTACTTCTTTTTCTTCCGGCTCGAGCATACCCTGGAGCGCTTTTTCGATATCTTCAGTTACACGGTAGATAATATCGTACAGTCGGATTGAAACGCCCTCAGCTTCAGCTAATCGTTCCGCAGCTCCTTCTGGTTGGACGTTAAATCCTATAACAATTGCTTTGGATGCCACTGCAAGCATGACATCACTTTCATTGATATTCCCTGTATTAGCCTGCAGAATATTGATTGAAATATCTGAAGCGCTCAATTCCTCAAGAGAGGATACAACGGGCTCGAGGGAACCCTGCACGTCCGCCTTGATGATAAGCCTCAATTCGCGGACATCACCGGCCTGGAATTGATCAAATATTTGCTCCAATGTAACCGGGCTCTTTCTTGCAGTCTTGGCTTCTTGTTGCTCGGTTTTCCGCCGAGCGGCAATTGCCCGGGCATGTTTATCTGATTCAACAACTTGGAATAGCTCCCCTGCTGGCGGTACATCACCTAAGCCCATGACAGAAACTGGAGTAGATGGGCCCGCTTCTTCAATAGGTTGACTACGATAATCAAACATCGCTCTCAGACGCCCATGGGTAGTCCCAACAATCACTGCATCCCCAACTCTGATGGTGCCATTTTGCACTAAGAGTGTAGCCAACACACCTTTAGCACGATCCCGCTCTGCTTCAATCACAGTACCAATGATACTGCCACTTGGATTTGCCAGAATGTCAAGGTTATCCGAAACGAGTACAATTGCTTCTAGCAGGTCATCAAGCCCAGTCTGCTGCTTTGCAGAAATGGGGATAACGAGCGTATCACCATCCCAATCATCAGGTACGAGACCGACCTCTGCAAGCTGCTGTTTCAAGCGATCGGGGTCTGCATTCGTCTTGTCAATCTTGTTCATTGCGACAATGATCGGAACTTGTGCTGCCTTTGCATGAGCGATGGCTTCACGGGTTTGAGGCATTACGCCGTCATCTGCAGCAACGACCAACACAACGATATCAGCCCCTTGCGCCCCTCTCGCTCGCATCGCAGTAAAAGCAGAGTGGCCTGGAGTATCCAGGAACGTGATCAGCCGGTCATTATGCTCCGCTTGATATGCACCAATATGTTGGGTAATCCCACCAGCTTCATCTTCTACTACATTTGTATGACGTATGGCATCCAGTAAAGTAGTTTTTCCATGATCTACATGTCCCAAGATCGTTACAACTGGTGGTCTTTGCACCAGTGAGCTTTCATCTTCATCAGCGATCATCCTGCGCCACAAAGGGATTTCGCCTACATCTTCATCGCTCTCTTTATCAGCTGTTTCGAGTGTAGTTTCAAAACCCATCTCTGCAGCAACAACAGCTGCTGTATCGAAATCGATCAATTGGTTAATGTTAGCCATTACCCCATTCGCCATCAAAGTTTTGATGACTTCAATTGGGCTGATTTCCATTAAATCAGCGAGTTCTCGTACAGTAATAGAAGCTGGGAGAGCTATCTCATGATTATGCCCATTTTCGCCCATATAGTACCTCCACAAACAGATAATCTACCTTAAGTTCGATATTCCCGATTGAGCGTGGAAGGCAATCAGAAGATAGAGAATTATTTTCTACAAGACGTTCCCCAAATCCATCCTCTTCGTTTGCACTCAAGATCTAAACAAGATCGAAAAAAGCGTTACTGAACTTTGGAGTGCTCTTCTTCCCCAACCCGTTCGTTAAATTCTACTGATTCAGGATCCATTTTTTCCGCAAATGTTGACAAATACTCAAATTCATCTCTGGTCAACTCGGTTTTCAGTGCTTTGGCAAGAGCCCCCTTCAGGCCCTTTTTCCAACATGACTTCCGATCATGTAGATACGCCCCTCGCCCAGCAAGCTTCCCAGTCTCATCAATCAGGACACCTTTAGTAGTCCTAACTATGCGAATTAAGGATCTTTTTTCATGCACCTCGCGACACCCCACACAGGTTCGCTGTGGAATATGCTTTCTTCTACCTCTCCGCTTTGCCACGATACTTCCGAACCTCTGAGGTTATGTTTCCCAATCTTCTTCCCAATCTTCACCGTCGCGTTTGCGTTGGCGTTTAAGGACGACTACGTCCTTATCAGGGTCATACTCCATTTGAACATATTTCTTCTTTTTCTTCTTCTTCTCACTCCGCACATCCTCAGCTGACTCATCATCACCTTCATCTTCGAGATCAGCTTTATACTCGAGGACATCAGGTCGCATCGTAAATATTTCTTCTAATGATTTGGTTTGATCTTCTTCATCCAGTTCAGACAAGTCGATGAGCGGTTCACCCTCGGCAGTTTCAATTTCCTCTGCTACTTCCGTAACTGCTTCATCTTCCGCTTCAACAGATTCCTCACGAACCTTGGGGCTGACTTCTACAGCCGTTTCTGTTGCTTCATCCACACCGGCCGGAAGCTCAATCTCATCCTCCCCTTCAACGCTAACTGTTTCAAGTGATTCTTCTGCTTCTGCTACTTGTTCGGCTTCTAAGAGTTCTTCTGCTGAGACGGCAACATCTTCTTCAGGTACTACATCCTCGAGCACCAATTCGTTCAAAGTTTCATCAATCGTAGACATCGCCTTTGGTCCGATCCCATTCAACCCCAAGATAACATCAGGATCAAGCTCAAGTTGTAACATGAGATCGCCAACCGTAGTATAGCCGCCCCCCCCCAGGATTGTCGTTATTCGCGGTGACATCTCCAACTCTTCCAGCGTGACACGATAGGCTGCATCTGGGACATTTGCCTTTGCTAGTTGCTGTTTTTCTTCTTCGATTTGCTGCTCTTTTTGAATCTGTGTGAGCAATCCTTTTTCAACGCGATCGACAAATTGGCTCAAGGTTTTATATTCTTCCGGCATGACCGGTCTTCCTTCAGCTTTCTTGGCCAAGATTGCTTCTACAAGTGGGATTGTCTCTATCTCAGTCTGAGCTATTTTCTCGTAGTCCGCATCATTCTGCAATTTGTAGATTGTATCCGCAGTAGCCTCAGGTAGACTTTTAATGTCAATGCGCCAGGAAGTTAATTTCGCGGCTAGACGCGCATTTTGCCCATCGCGTCCAATTGCTAGGCTTAATTGGTCTTCTGGAACAACTACGGTGGCTGTTTTTGTGCCCTGCATAAATTCGTTCAGGTACACACCTGAGACTCGTGCCGGACTGAGAGCTTTTGCGATGTATACCGATGGGTCAGGATTCCACTCAATAACATCAATTTTTTCGTCGTTCAGTTCCCGAACGATGGCTTGGATCCGTACGCCGCGAATACCCACACAAGCCCCAACCGGGTCAACACCAGGCTGCAAAGCAGCTACAGCTACCTTCGATCGGTGACCGGGTTCACGAGCTATTGACCGAATTTCGACCATTCCATGATAGATTTCGGGGACTTCATTTTCCAACAAACGCCTTAAGAATTTTTTGTGGGCGCGGGTAAGTATGATCTGTGGGCCTCGTGGTGAAGCTTTCACCTCTAACAACAGCACTCTGACTCGATCATGCACCCTAAATCTCTCGCCAGGTAATTGCTGGTTGCGCGGCATCACGCCTTCAGCCTTCTTATCCAAACCTAATGTAATCGCTTGCGGATTCGTTGCCTGAACGATACCGCTCAAAATTTCACCGATCTGGTTGCTGAAATATTCCAATTGGGCATCACGTTCGGCTTCACGGATTCTCTGTTGGATAACCTGGCGGGCTGTCTGGGCAGCGACGCGTCCAAAATTCCTGGGCGTTGTCTCGACCACAAGCATATCCCCAATCTGGACCTCCGGATCGATAGCTTGAGCATCATCTAACGCGACCTCGGTCCTTTCATCTTGGATCGCATCAACAATTTCCTTCTCGGCGGAAATCGTCACTCTACCGGTGTCCAAATCCACTGAAGCTTCTACATGTTGTGCATTCGAAGCGTTCACCGTTTTGCGATATGCTGAAACCATTGCGGCTTCAAGTGCTTCAAGGATCACTTCGCGTGGCAGCTGTTTTTCTTCGATCACTTCGTTGAATGCTAATTCAAACTCGTTCTTCATCCCTTCTCTCACCTCGTGAAGGCTAATCTAATAAGTTCTAATTTGATAGTTAGTCTATAAGCAGAAAAGTGGGGGTTGCCCACTTTTCGACGTTTCCGTATCAATGCCTACCACCAACAACATACAAATTCTATCATGGAAAAGAACTCCATGCAAGATTGTAGCACAAAAATCTTGTTTTATCCCTGCTTTATCGATAGCGTATACGCCGATAACATTAAACAAGCTGTTTCTCTAAACACCAACCGGGATCATTTACCCGTTTGAATTCGCCTAGGTGATTATAGTACGACCAGATTCCAGGATCTTTGCCTATCACAACGTAGCCCCGGTGCTGATAGTACTTGAGTGCATCAATATTCGTTTTCGAAACGTTTAACGTCACATAATGATAGCCGTTCGTTCGCAAGTCTGCCTCAGAAGTTTCCAATATTATTGATCCAACGCCCCGTTTTTGAAAATTTTTCTTAACACGAAAACCGAAAATATAGGCACGGTTATATCCGTCCGCCAGATCGATCCGCATACTACGCAGCTGGACGAATAATTGCCCGACGATACCTGCAGTAGAAGTTTCCGCCAACCACAGTATTGAATTTCCCTTTATTGAACTTTGGTAGATATCACGATATAAACGCCGGAAATGGACGAGCTCGCCCCCCCATTCCATAGCTGTCAGATCACGGAATTTTGCCCGGCGAATTACTGGATCATCTGATGTGGTAATCTGGTCCATGGCTTTCACAATAACGATACAAACGAATGAAATATTAGGAATTCATTTTGCGAGTAAATCATTTAGTAATGCCATCTCACCACTATTATCATCTATTTCGCCATCTAATCTGGCATTGCGGAGACGCTGTAATATGGATTTATATTGCGGTCCGGGAGGAACACCCAACCTCTGAAGATCGTTGCCAGTGATAGTAGGTGAGATTCTTGTCCAAGTTTTAATAAACTGGTTAAAGATATGTTTAATTTCATCATCAGTAGTAGAAAAATATGCAGCTTGCAAGGCGATTGGTGGTACGGGATCAAGAACTTCAACAATTTCACTTGGTACCATTCCCTTCAGACCAGGAAGTTTAGCCCAAATCTGACATGCGGATAGAATATTCTGTTTTAATTTTGCGGCTAGTTTTAATCTCTTAATAACTCCCCGTGCTCGTCGTCTTTCCAACCTGATACACCAAATCGTATAAAGCGTTTGGATATGCTCGTTATCTGTTTGTCTCAGACGCCTATCAAACCACTCTTGGGCATAATTTCTTGCTGTAAGATATGAAAATCGCTCCACTAGCCAATCGTCCCAATCCAAATCCGGATGTATTTGTTGGAGTACGCCTAGTTCAGAAAGCCGCAGCAACTCTTTCGTTACATTCTTTTCGATAAGAATGCTATCAATCTCATGGCGGATGCGGTCTCCAGACACCCTATCTAAAAGGGGTAATGCTTCCTTCAGCAGCTCTAATGTCCGGTTATCGATTTGAAATCCGAATCGCTGCTCGAATCTAGCTGCCCGCAAGATCCGGGTGGGGTCATCAATAAATGATAAAGAGTGCAGAACACGGACAATACCATTATTCAGATCAGATAGACCACCCCAATAATCATGCAGCTCTCCATAATGCGAACCATCTAACTGCAGGGCTAATGTATTTATGGTGAAATCTCGCCGGTGCAAATCTAACTTAATACTTCCTTGTTCTACAGTCGGCAACGCAGTAGGGTGGCTATAGAATTCTGTCCGAGCAGTGACAAAATCTAAGGTTTCTGGGAGAGAAATAACTTGGTCAGATTCAGTGTCTTGCTGTAGGAGTTCAGGATATGATAGTTTGAGCTTTCTAGAAGTATGGGTGGCGATAAACCATTTAGCAGTACCAAATCGGCTGTGTGAAGTTATGCGGCCTCCATATTTAACCGCCACCGTCTGTGCGAGTTCGATCGCATCGCCTTCCACGACTAAATCGAAATCAACTGGAGGTATCTTGATCAGCAAGTCTCTGACAAACCCACCTACGATGAAGACCGCTTTTCTTTGTTGGTGAGCAATTTCCGCAACGGCGAGAAGTAATGCCAATCGCCCGGGTGGGAGTGCGGCCTTTAAGCGTTCAGCTATATTACGTCGTGATGGAATTTTTTGTTTTGGCGTGAGGATCTTGAGCAAATCAGTTCTAGTGACAATCCCTTCAATAATGCCAGTATCGGGATTGACAACTGGAATTTGACCCCATCCTGTATCAGTCATCAAGCTTTGCAGCATGTCAATAGAGTCATTGGGGTGAACAGTGACCTCGCCCGATTCCATCAGTTTTCCGGCATTTAAATTCAACCGGTGTGACAACGCCCGATCGACTGCCCGGCGAGTTAATAGCCCAACCACTTGGCCATCTTTTACCACCGGATACCCTTCATGCCCAAATCTGCGCATCTGGTCAGCAGCTACATGCACAGGTGTATCTATTTCCAGTATCTGAGGTCCTCGTGACATGATCTCACTAACTGTGATCGCAGGGGTTACCTTTCCAGGGAGAATCTCCACAAGCTCAAGATTAACATCATCGATTGACTTCCCTTTAATCAAACTTGCAGCTGCGCGTTCGTGTCCACCTCCACCAAAATACCCGGCCACTTCAGCTACATTGATATTATCGCTCGTTGAACGGGCGATCAACTGCACCCCTCCACTGGTTTCTACTAAGAGGAATAATGCATCAGGATCAAGTAAATCACGCAGCTTATGAGCAATTGTAGATAATTCTTCATCTGTAATCAGCTCATCACTGCAAGCAACAACAATTGTCTGACCATGAATTTGATAAGGATGTAAATTATCCCGTAAGTGATCATAAAGCTGCTGTTGAGTGGGGGATAGAGGGTGATTAAGAAAATCTGCGCCAATTTTTAGATTCGCCCCTTGATCAAGCAGGTAGCTAGCAGCTCGCAAATCGCGCGCAGTCGTTCGACTATAGGTTAGTGATCCAGTATCTTCATAAATACCTAACAGAAGCAATGTTGCTTGAATCGGACTGAGCAGGATATTACGCTCTTGTATTACCTCGATAAAGAGTGTGGTATTTGCACCCGTTCCGAACACAGTGATGTTCCAATCTCTCGGGATATCTTCGCGTAATGGATGGTGATCAATCACATGTACTGATATGTCTGGCGTCATGCCTTTGACACTGATCATGGACTGGGTATCGACAAGAGTAACCGATGTGATTTCATCCCCAGGGAGGTCACGCGGGTCTACAAATGGCATTTCCATCCCGTAAAGAGTTAGAAACGCACGTACATTCCGATTCATCCGACGCGGCAATACCGGTATGCTAACCTCATCGAGTAAATATGCACCTAACAGGGATGCAATAGCATCGAAATCTGCCTGTTCGTGAGTAAGGATTATTTTCATCATTTACTTCGCAAGGTACTAACCCACAACCCATTCTAGTACGGAATGTTTTAATTGTAATCTATCCGAATCAGATTACCCAAATGAAAGGTTACTTTCGTATTGGAATCAGAGGATATTTTGAAATCATGGCATAATTAGGCCACGATCTCGGATATTTATATTAATGCAGGCTCTCACCTTGGTGAAATACTCTTGAATCCCTGCGGCTGACTGAATTAGGATTTGCCTAGTTGATGAATATGGTCTATACATTTTCTTATCGAGGAGCTCATTCTTGGATATCACTACGCTTACTGCACTGATGAATAAATTTGTTGCGGAAAAAGGGTGGTATGGACCCGATTCTGATCGTCCACAGACGCTACGGAATTTGGCCATCTCATTAAACTTAGAAACCTCAGAAGTGCTTGAGCATTTTCAATGGCATGAGGAGTTATCCGATTCAAAGAAACTCGCTGGAGAATTAGCGGATGTGGCTCTTTACCTACTTCAGATCGCTAGTATAGCTGAGATTGACCTTGAAGAGGCCATAATAAGTAAACTTGAAAATAACTATCAAAGATCCTGGAATAACAATTAGCCAAAACGATATCGATTTATCTAAGGAATTTGGGTTATGCGTGTCACAATATTTGGTGGTTCGAAACCAAAGCCTGGCGACCAGGCTTACCAAGATGCATACAAACTTGGATGCTTACTTGGTGATGCAAATCATGACGTAATCACCGGGGGATATATAGGTACAATGGAAGCCATATCACGAGGCGCAGCAGAAAACGGTGCCCAGGTTATCGGTGTCACATGTGATCAAATTGAAACGTGGCGCTCTGTAAAACCCAATCCCTGGCTCACAGAGGAGATTCGCTTCGCTTCGCTCGTGGAACGTATGGTTGCATTAATCGACTTTTGTGACCTAGCCCTGGCACTCCCCGGTGGTCCAGGGACACTGGCGGAGATTTCGTTGATGTGGAATTTATTGATAATTGGCGGTATTGCCCCAAAGCCAATATACTTGATCGGTAATCGTTGGCAGAGTGTATTTGATCAATTTCTTACTTGCTTTAACGATTACACACCTGCTGAACAAAGGACTTGGATAAATTATTTACCATCGATTAACGATGTCATTGACCAGCTGACGTCATAATTCGTACCGTAGATTAATAAAAGTATTTATGCTTCCTGTTTATGAGTATCTCCTATGCCTGCGATTCAGCTAACCCACTTGCGACAAAAAACAGCGGTCTTATCTGAAGTTATTGACAATCCAGATGATACCGTCCAATTGATACACGGCATATTAGATGCATACGCCAATCGGACTCAGCGCCCTGGACAATCCGGAGAACCTCCGCCGTTGGTTGAAGCATACCGAGTGCCAAAACCGGTTCTTCGCCAAATTCTAATTGAGCTTAAACCCTGCGCAGCAAGCAATCCCAAGGCTGTTCTTGAACTATGTGACGCTTTTTGGGATGAAGGATACCTTGAATTCCAGATACTAGCTGCCCACCTAATTGGTTATATTCGTGTAGATGATCCGTCACTGATCTTGGACAGAATTATCACATGGTCACAGTCCACTGATGATACTCAGGTTCAAGAGGCTCTTTTCAATGAAGGTTGCCAGATGTTGGTTGCCAAGAACTCAGAGTACTTAATTACTCGTATCGGACAATTGATCATCCACGGAAAAGGAAGCTCGAAGACCCTGGGCTTACAGGCACTGCTACCAATTGTGCGTGCTCCATCGTATGAAAATTTCCCTGCTCTGCTAAACCTACTCGGACCCCAAGTAAGGGAAGCTACACCCGAAACCAGACCTTATGTGCTCTCGATAATTACTGTGCTTGCTCGCCGAACCCCACACGAAACAGCATACTTTCTTCGTCAAAATATGGCGTTCGAAGATAATACCAATACAGCATGGTTCATCAGACACAGCAAAAACGAATTTTCACCAGAGCTAAAGCGTGGTTTAGAGGATGAGATTAGAACACATCGTTCAACTTGAATAACCTTCCTGTAATACTCAATCACGACACATCACGCTAACTTTCCGCATCTGAAAAATGGTTAATTTATTAACGACGAACACTCAATTTTCATGTGGTATAATCGCTGCGCTTGACTAGCCCTACGAGCGGCTAATAGCTACTCGTATGGAGACCTGCTAATAAAAATTCGAAAGGAGACAGCAGACGTCATGAGACTCGATAAAGAATTGAAAACAGAACTCATTAAAGAGTTCTCTCGTCATGAGAGCGATACAGGTTCCCCTGAAGTACAAATCGCGATCCTGACCAAACGGATAAGCCAACTTACCGACCACCTACGTACCCATAAACACGATGAATCATCGCGCCGAGGATTATTAAAAATGGTCGGTAGGCGCCGACGATTATTAACTTATGTGCGGCGGAATGACTTTCAGCGTTATATGGCTCTTACTGAAAATCTCAACATTCGCCGCAAGTGAATCTTGTCAAAATGAGTAGATGTAACAATGAAGTGCATCTACTCATTTTATGAGCTTGGTTTGTATAATTACTCACTGGGGGCTAATAATCAGCCCCATATACCATCAAACATATTTTCGTCATGCCCAAGTAGGATCGGTGAGCAAAGTTCGCTGATCCTATTTAATTATTGATATCCACCGGTTGGGAATTGAAAGCTGCTAACAAGACGGAATCCCCGACATATCCTTTTGCAGGCACCTTTCAGTCCCTGACCAGGTGGGAATACAAGGAGAAATATAATGAAACCAGAAGTAAAACAGTACCAATTTACAGTTGGTACCAAAGAGATTACCTTTGAAAGTGGAAAGTTAGCCGGTCAAGCTGGCGGTGCGGTAACACTACAGCTCGGCGATACAGTTGTATTCGCTACCGCAACCATGAGCCGTAACATCCGACCGGGGATTGATTTCTTACCCCTAACAGTAGATTATGAAGAGCGGCTATATGCGGGCGGACGCATTCCCGGTTCTTTCTTCCGCCGTGAAGGAAGACCAACTGAGGAAGCAATCCTCACCGACCGATTAACCGATCGATCACTGCGTCCGCTTTTCCCGAAAAATCTGCGGAACGAAGTCCAGGTAATCATCTATTCACTATCCACAGATGGAGAAAACCCCATCGACATCCTGGCATTAAATGCCGCGTCGGCTGCATTGATGATTTCTGATATCCCTTGGGGAGGGCCAGTTGGTGCTGTGCGGGTAGGGTTGATCGAAGGTGATTTCATTCTTAATCCTACCTTCTCAGATATCGAATACTCCGAGATAGATTTGCGTGTTGCGGGGACCCGCGACGCGATTTTAATGGTGGAATGTGGCGCACAAGAAGTCTCAGAAGAGACAATGGTAAAAGCACTTGAGTATGCTCACCAATCCATTCAAGGACTAATCGATATCCAAGAACAGATGGCGCGTGAAATTGGAAAACCCAAGCGAGAGTATCAAAAACAAGAGATCGATGAAGAACTCTATACTCAGGTTCTTAATCGTGTCTCAGATCCAATTAACCAAATCCTATCACAACCTTTTGAAAAAACAGCAATCTACGCGGCCTTTGATGACTTAAAAGCTGAGACTATTGCGGAATTTTCAACTGAAGGGGATGAAACGCGCGCTATTGAAGCGCGCAATGCATATGAAAACGCGTACAAACAGATCATGCGGTCACGTGTTCTAGAACATGGGAAACGGATTGATGGTCGCGGTCTAACTGATGTTAGACCGATTTGGTGTGAAGTCAACACCAGCCCGCGTGCACACGGATCAGGTCTGTTCACCAGGGGTGAAACTCAAGTATTAACGTTAGCAACTCTTGGTACGCCACGGGAAGCCCAAGAGATTGACTCCCTTTCACCATCGGATAGCAAACGTTATATGCACCATTATAATTTCCCTCCATTCTCAACGGGCGAGGCCCGGTTCTTACGTGGCGCGTCCCGACGTGAAATCGGTCATGGTGCGTTGGCTGAGAGAGCATTGGTACCCGTCCTCCCTCCTGAATCTGATTTCCCATACACATTGCGGTTGGTATCTGAAGTGCTTTCATCCAATGGGTCTTCGTCAATGGCTTCGGTTTGTGGATCAACACTGGCATTAATGGATACTGGCGTCCCGATCAAAAGCCCAGTTTCCGGTGTCGCAATGGGATTAATTAAGGAAGGCGACGATTATGCAATTTTGACTGACATACTTGGGATGGAAGATCATCTCGGTGATATGGATTTTAAAGTAGCTGGTACAGAAAAAGGCATCACTGCTTTGCAAATGGATATCAAGATTAAGGGTATTTCCTCACAGGTGCTAATAGAAGCCTTAGAAAGGGCGCGCGTTGCACGGTCGGCGATTATGGATAATATGCTCACCACACTGAGTGCACCACGCCCAGATCTGAAGTCGCATGCGCCTCGCATCACAGTAGTACACATCCCCGTAGAAAAGATTGGCGCAGTTATTGGGCCGGGTGGTAAAACCATCCGCAGTATCCAAGATGAAACTGGAGCGAAGATCGATATCGGTGAAGATGGCGCAGTATTTGTCGCTACGAGTGATGGTGAGAGTGCGCGAATCGCAGTAGAGAGAATCGAACGTTTGACCGAAAGCGCAGAAGTTGGGCGCATCTACACCGGACGGGTAGTCAGAACAACAGATTTCGGTGCGTTTGTGGAGATAATCCCCGGAACAGATGGAATGGTCCACATCTCCCAGTTGGCCAGCGAACGGATCGACCGTATTGAAGATGTAGCTCGTGTCGGTGATGAAATCACAGTTATGGTCACCAATATCGATCCACAAGGTAAGATTCGGCTTTCCAGACAAGCAGTTCTGGAAGGATGGACAGCTGAAGAGGCCCAAGCAAAAGATCGTGGAAAAAGCAAAGGCAGAAACAGCGGTAGGCGGCCTAATCGCCAGCGGTAGAGGGAAGAATATTGGACAATAAGTAGGAGTTGTATGGATTAATCCATGCAACTCTTTTTTTGTAGCAAGGGGATCTTCTTCTGCTAATATTAGCTCTGTTTACAAATATCTTCAGAACAACTTCATGGGATGTTTTATTCCCTATCCACCAAGTTTCTCAGCAGAGGAGTAATTTACATAAAGAGTTTCTATGATTCGAATGAAAGACAACCGAAGGAGATTATCGCTGGAATCAATGCCAGGACTTTTTGGGGAGATAAAATGACCGTGACCCTCGTCAGTCTCGGAGCCCATGCAGTCTTACCTCCCCATTCCCACTCACACGAACAAGCCGGCTATGTCTTGGAAGGAGAAATTGAGTTCACGATCAGTGAGCAAACACAGGTTCTTGGACCAGGAGATCTATATCATTCCTGGGAACGCGGAACACTCTGTAAACGTAGGCGATCTCCCAACGCGTCTATTTGAATGCTTTGTGCCAGTGAGAGAAGACCTTAAATACTAACTTCCAACATCCATCTTTTTTCACCAACCAATAGAAAAGGGTATTATTCCTGTGCGTGTTGTGGCGGCAGGTATGGCATCTCCGGACCTTCGATACCGAGGAACTCGGCAACGGCAGCTCGCATTGCTGTTCTGTCATCCCAAGGGTATTCGATTTCCCCAAAGCACATTGACTGCTCATGTCCCTTTCCAAGTGCCATCACGATATCGCCAGGTTCAGCGATAGAAACCCCGAATTTTATCGCTTCCCCCCGATCCGGAATGCAGTAGTAGTCTTCCCCCTCCCGTCCACCCCTATCCAGCGCGCCTTCTGCCATCTCCGCTAGAATCAGGTCTAAAGATTCTGTTCGCGGGTCTTCCGCGGTTAAGATGGATATATCAGCTAGCTCGGCGGAGATTTCTGCCATCATCCGACGCTTCTGCCTATCCCGTAAGCCAGCCGAGCCAAAGATCGCGATGATACGTCCTGGTGCCCCCCGATTGACGATCACTGCTCTTGAGGTCTCCAGAGCACTTTTTAATGCGTTTGGTGTATGTGCAAAATCCACAAGCGTGTCGAAATCTGTCCCCATATCAATGGATTCCATCCTGCCAGGAATATTTTTCAAGGCCAATATCCCAGTTTGGATCGCAGCATGACCGATGTTGTAACCAGCATATGTTAAGGCGATTGCCGCCAGGCAGTTATAAATATTGAATTTTCCTGGTAACCACAAATCGATCGGCAGAATGGATTCTTTGAAAGAAACGCGAAAACTGCTGCTGGATATATCATAGGAAATGTCCGAAGCCTCCACTTGGGCAGTAGGATTTAATCCATAGGTAATCAAATTAATCTGCTCCAGAGATTTTCCAGCGGTCCGTTCGTTATGATCATCAAGGATCGGGCGTAAGTACCTGTATGAAGAATCGTCAATATTTAGGACTGCAATCTTAGAACAAGTGGTTTCTGCAGCAACCAGCTTCCTGAATAAATCTGCTTTGGCTTCGCGGTAATTTTCGATAGAACCATGGTAATCTATATGTTCATGGGTGATATTTGTTACAACGGCTGCGTTGAAATCACAAGCATCGACTCGCTTTTGGGCCAATCCATGTGACGTTGCCTCGATCACGGCATGGGTGATCCCTTTCGCAACCATCACGGCCAGGTAACGTTGGATATCTGGAGATTCTGGTGTTGTAACATGAAATCCTGTATCGATCGCTTGCTCTCCGAGTACTGCATTTACAGTTGAAACCATACCTGTCTTGTATCCGGCAGACTTCAAGATCTCAAAAATCAAATTGGTCGTGGTTGTTTTACCATCTGTACCGGTCACACCGATGACGGTTAACTTTCTGGCAGGGTAATCATAAAACGCAGCAGATAGATGTGCTAAAGCCTTCCTCGTATCCTGCACTCTGAGAAACGGCACATGGATATCCTTGGCCTGCTTGCAAGCAACTACAGCTGAAGCCCCGCGACGGATTGCTTCAGGGATGAAACCGTATCCATCGACATGCTGTCCCGCAACTGCGACAAAAAGAGAACCAGGATGCACTCTTCGAGAATCAAACTGGATATTGGATATATTGATGTCCAGGTTGCTTGAGTCTTTGACGGATATGTCCAGATCTCGTTCGACAGATTCTAGCAACCGGTTTAATTTCTTGTTTGTCGGGATATCGTAATCAGACATTACGGTGGTCCGGGAAAAGTAAAATAACCGGATTATATTTTAAGCTATTAATCACAGACGCCCTCGACAATCGTCTGGGCGCCTAATTTTGGTATATGTATGTATTAGTTTCGATTAATAAGGATAATTGGCAACCGCCCACCATTAACCTGAGTATTGATTCTTAACAGAGCATACAACAAAGAATTGCTGTAAAAAAGACCAATAACTACTGTAATCCTTGCCGTAATTCTTCCAATTGACCGGCTACAGATCCATCGAGGACCTTATCGCCGACGCGAACAATAATCCCTCCCAAAATGTTCGGGTCTACACGAAACGTGATGGTAGCCTGTTCACCAATCTTTGAGAGAATATCATTCTTAACCGTTTCTTGTTCGTTTGAACTCAAAGGTAAGGCACTAGTGACTTCTGCTGCAGCACCGCTGACGGTTTTGCCCTCCAGGACGACAACCTGACCAGTTTTAACCCCTGAGAAGAATTCCTCTATGAGCACATGTTGACGCGATTCATCCAAAGCCTCACCGATCAATCGCTGTGCAGCCGAGATCGCTAAGGCAGATATTTGACCGCGCAAATCCGCCAATATTCGATCGCGTTCTAACTGTGCTTCAGCGCGTGCATTCTCTCGGGCTTTCGCTGCTTCTTCTTCGGCTTCTACCATCACATCGCGTGCTGCGACCTCTGCTCGCTCAGTAGCTTCACGTACTTTTTGAGATGCTTCTGTTTGCGCTTGGCTTATGATTGTCCGGGCTTCTTTTTCCGCATTTTCGCGTGCTTCGGCTGCAATACGAGCATCTTCAAGACCTTGCGCAATGCTTGTCCGTCGCTTATCAAGTAAACCCAAGATCGGTTTGAATACCCAAGCTCGCAACACGACGAAAATGATTGCGAAGTTGAAGATCTGTACAAGTAAATACCCTAAATTAAGACCAAGTCCTTCCAAGGCATATCTCCTTTCTTTGCGTGGTTCCTACGATTACGTATCCTACCCTACGAATAGGATCAGCAAAGCGACAACCAGACAATAAATCGCAACAGCTTCAGCGAACGCAATACCAAGGATCATGTTGGTCTGAACATTTGCACTTGCATCAGGATTTCGGGCAATGCCCTGTACTGCTCCGTTTACAAGGACGCCAATGCCCAGCCCAGCACCAATCGTACCGATCATAGCCAATCCTGCACCAATGAGTTTTGCGGCTCCAACTTCCATTTTGAATTATTCCTCCTATCATTTGATCCGGGCGGGGAAACCTTGCTTCTCATCCGCCGAAAATTGGTTTGTCCCGGGCGCAATCTTGGCTAAAGCTCCGCCCGTTGATCATAAACTAGTGAGAATGTTCTTCACCGTGATCACCATGTCCGGCAACTGCCTGTGCCATGAAAACCATGGTAAGCATACCAAAAACGATTGCTTGTATCATACCTACAAAAAATTCGAGCATCAAAAAGACAGATTGTGCGAATACGGGTATGAGCGTTCCGATGACAAATAACAATACAGATCCGGCAAAAATATTTCCAAATAAACGGAAGGAGAATGATAATATTTTTGATATCTCCGAAATCATTTCCAAAAGTCCTACGCCAAAATCGATGATCCCAAATATGGGCCGCTTAAAAATCCCCCCGACATTGATAAACTTGGAAAAATAGCCTATACCTAGTGCGCGTACGCCATAGACTTGGGTCATAGTGATTGAGATTAACGCCAGTGCAACGGTAAAGTTGAGATCAGTCGATAAGACACGTACATAGGGAATTAAACCAAATAATTCCTCACCACCATGGGTTCCAGCTTCAGCTGCATGCACCGCTTCTTCTGCTGGGTGTATCAATGTATACACGTTCGCGAATAATTGCTCAATCGGATAACCATGTTCAGCATGCTCAAGGAAACCGATACTATCAACTCCTGGAATCAACTCCGTCCAGTTAACGATTAAGACAAAGAGCGTGATGCTTGCAAACCAAGGGAAAATTGTTTTGGTCCACTTCCCAGCAGTGGATTCGGTTAGGTTATATATAACTTCTAACAAGGCTTCGATAGCTCCAGCCATCCCGCCCGGAATTAGTGCTCCGCTCTTGACCGCGCGGCGTACAAGTATAGCTATAAGTATAATCAATACATCCGCAACCACCATTGCGGTCAAAGTGTTTGTCCAATAAAAATCACCTATAACTGGTAAGGTTAGCAATGGACCGCCAGGATATTTTTCAGCTGGTAGTTGGATGTGAGGCAGAATCGGGGGGTAAAACCTCGCACCTATAAATCCAAGGATGATGAACACCAAGATGAACCAACGGTTCTTCCCCCAGCGCAACTTAGAGAGATGTTCCTTCTTCGCAGATTCTTCTATCAGATCCTCAGTTATATGTTCTGCTTCATGGAGTTCTTGCTCAAGTTTTTTATTATCTTCCACCTTCAGCTTCCTCCTCATTCTTATTTTCTGGCGTTGGGTTTTGCTGCAACCTGGATGTAGCAGATTTTACTACCCAAAACATCAAGACAAGTGTCAACGGCACGCTCGCGACCATCAACAGCAATGTAATCATCGGTCTGGTCTGGAAATAATTATCTAGCCATAATCCAGTAAAAAGGGCTGCTAACACGATGACTAAAGTTAGGCAGCCCACCTGACCGGCAACAGCGGCCAAAGTGAGATTAAACGCGTATCCATTACGCTTTTTCTCATCTTTTTTGCTGGTCATTCCCATGGCTAGCGAATTGTAACACAAGGCACAAAAAGCAGTCAATAATTTGGTGCATAGTTGTCCAATATATTACTGATCGATATTCAAACTAAGGTCACTTAATTCACCAGACTAGAAAAGCGAAGCCGCTGCTCGATTAGCAACTGTAAACAATGGTGCAAATACAATTCCCAGTAATACGATACCAATCGATAAAACTCCTAATCCAAGGAGATATGGTCTCGTGATCTCGAGTGACTTATCTTCATCTTCAGATCGATATAAATATATAACTTTGAGCACTGATAAATAGTAGTACAAACCGATAATCGAATTTAGGACACCGACTACCGCTAACCAAATCATGTCTGCTTGGACCGCAGCGGCAAATACAGCGAACTTAACGATAAATCCGCCGAAAGGAGGCATGCCGGATAGGGAGAGCAACGTTATCAGCAATACGAAAGCCAGCCAAGGAGAACGCCGGCTCAACCCCGCATAATCAGCGATCTCATCTGAGCCTATAATCCGTCCAACAACTGTAACCGCGCCAAATGCCGCCAGGTTTGTCACTACATATACAATCAAGTACACTACCAAACTCGTCACACCAAGGTAAGAGATAGCTACTAAACCGATCAAGACATATCCGGCATGAGCGATTGAAGAGTAGGCCAGCATACGCTTGATATTTTTCTGGGTGAGAGCCAACAAGTTGCCCAAAGTCATCGTTGCCGTAGCTAGGGCAGCCAAATACGCACCCCAATATGGTGCCACTGTTGGGAAAGCAGCTAACAAAACCCGGACTAACACGGCAAAACCAGCCGCTTTTGAAGCCGTTGAAAGGAACCCCGCAATTGGAGTTGGGGAACCCTCATAAACATCGGGGGCCCAAAAATGCAAAGGAACTGCAGATATTTTGAAACCGAACCCTACTAATATTAGCAGCAATGATCCGATCAAAGGTATTAACGACAACTGATTAACATATGCAAGCTCTGCCAAAGCATAGATATTTGTGGTTCCAGTAAAACCATAAACTAAACTTAATCCATACAGCATTACGGTTGACGTCAACGCCCCGAACAACAAGTATTTAAATCCTGCTTCCGTGGATTTATCGTCATGCTTTAAATAACCAGCTAAGATATATAACGAGATTGAAGTCGTCTCAATCGCTACATAGAGCATGATTAAATCGGCCGACATGGCCATCAAACTCATCCCCAGCGTGGATACCAAAAACAATACATAGTAATCCCCACGCTTTCCAATTCTGGGGGTATCCATCGAAAATAATGCGGTGATTCCAGCTGCAAAAATGAAGACCATTCTGAATGAAAATGCAAACCAATCATTGCGCAGCATCCCCCCCCACATTAGCTCATTATTGATAGTGGTGCGAGAAAAGATTATGCCAAGGAGAGCAATGATCCCTAATCCAACAGCAGCGATCCAGCCTTGATTCCGGCGGTAGTTATCCGGCAATACCAGATCGCACACTAGGATCACAAGTGCCAAAACAAGGAGCAAGATTTCAGGTAATATAGCGATAACCATCCAAGGTTCAAACGCGAAATTGAACACTTATGCACCTCCCAAGAGGCGTAGGATATGTTCCACTCCAGATGATACGATCGGGACCATTAAAGGAGGATAAACTCCTATACCAATGAGTACTGCTGACAGTACAACCAAAGCAAGCTTATCTAATACGCTAACATCCTGGACATGGTCATTAAATTCATCCGGGATTTTGCCAAAGAAGACTTTTGTGATGATCCGGATGATATAGGACGCGGTGATGACAATTGAAATTACGGCAATGATCGCTACCCATGGATAGGTAGCCCACAGTCCCATAAAAATCGGAAATTCAGCGACAAATCCAGAGAATCCCGGCATGCCCATTGATACAAGCCCACCCACAATGAAGGCCACCGCCACGACCGGCATAATCTTGCGGAAGCCCCCTAACCTTGGTATCTCTCTCGTATGAACTTGATCATAAACCATTCCGACGACAGCAAAGAAGAGCGCCGTCATAATCCCGTGGGAGAACATCTGCAGCCCAGCTCCAAGCATCCCATCCTGGGATAAAGTCGCAAATCCCATCAAAACTAAACCCATGTGCGAGACAGATGAGAAACCGATCACATATTTAAAATCACTTTGGACCATCGCGATGTATGCACCATAAACTACATTTACTAAAGTCAAGACGATGATCCATGGCATGTGAAACTGAGCTCCCTGCGGGAGAAGCATGATGCCAACCCGTAACGCAGCGAATGCTCCCAACTTCATCAGTACGCCAGCATGGAACATAGAGACAGCTGTCGGTGCCGCGACATGACCATCAGGGCTCCAATTGTGAAACGGGAAGATACCCCCAAGAACTGCGAAACCAAAGAAAACAAACGGGAATACGATTATTTGGAAATTCGATGAAAAGCCGGCTTGCTCCAGTGCAAGCATATTGAATGTTCCCAATCCGGATGTAAAGTACATAGCTAGAGCGCCAATCAGAGCGACGACCGATCCAATAAACAGGTACAAAGTCAGTTTCATTGCCGCGTATTCGCGTGTTTCTTTCCAACCCCAAATGGCGATCAGGAGGTACATCGGGAATACAGCGATTTCGTAGAAGAAAAATAACATAAAAAGATCAAGAGCTACAAAGACACCGAAGACACCTGTGGCCAGGAGAAACAAGAATGCGAAAAATTCTCTTGGGCGGTCGTCTATCTTCCAAGAGATTAATACGCCTGTGAACATGACAATACCGGTCAACAGTACTAAGGGTGCATTCATCCCATCGATACCGACTTGATAAGATATCCCCGCCGAAGGCAGCCAGGCATAGGTTTCTAAGAATTGGTAACCACCAGCTTGTATATCATATGAAAAGTATGCCCAAATAGATAATAGCAGGGCAAAAGCTGCTGCAGCGAGTGCAGTGACCCGCACCTCGGTTTTCCGTTCACCAGGGATCAATAAAATGATGATTGCCGCAACAATCGGTGTAAAAACAATTACACTCAAAATTGGAAATTGCATTCTTCACCTCAAAGCTAGAATAGCGTCATCACAGCCCAATTTATTACATCAAGGATCCAGTTCGGCCATACACCGATCCAAAGCATGAGGATCATTAATGGGGCAATTACAAATATCTCCCGGACATTAATCTCTGGCAGGTGACCAACCCATTTTTCATTCAACGGCCCATGGAGAACCTGCTTAATTCCCTTAAGGATATACGCACCGGTAAATAACAAACCAATCATCGCCAGTGCAGTGAAGGCGGTAAACACTGGCCAGGAACCCCGTACTACTAAGAACTCGGAGATGAAACCGTTTAACCCTGGAAGTCCGAGTGAAGCCATCGAAGTGAAAATGAGAATCCCGCCGTATACAGGAATTAATGGGAACAAACCACCGTACTCGTTCAAGTTTCGAGTATGAGTACGTTCGTAGATGACACCCACTAAGAAAAACATACCAGCTGCTGACAATCCGTGGTTAAACATTTGCAGAACAGCACCTTCAAGCGCTATGGTCGCATTCTGAGTATTTGCAGCGAATGCAGCTGCTGCGATACCCAAAACAACGAACCCCATATGGTTCACAGATGAGTAGGCAACGAGACGTTTGAAATCGCTTTGTCCATATGCAGCAAATGCACCGAAAATAATGGCCATAACTGCCAGGAAAGCCAGCACTCCGGCATACTGCTTGGCCTGGACAGGGTATAAAGGCAAAACAAACCGCAGAAAACCATACGCACCAAGTTTAAGTAAAACGCCTGCAAGTATCATCGACCCTGCGGTCGGTGCTTCCGTATGGGCATCTGGCAGCCAAGTGTGGAACGGCCAAACTGGGACCTTAATTGCGAATGCGATCACAAATGCCCAAAAAGCAATTGTCTTGACTATTGGAGCAGGAATTCCGAAAAGAGATCCTTGTATTGAGTCCCACCCAACGAGCAGCTCCTGATAGTTAAAGGTACCTGCAACAACTCCGATCATCTGGATGGCTAAGAGCAAACCCAAAGAACCTGCCATCGTATAAATAATAAATTTGAATGCTGCATAAGTTCTGGCTTGAATCTTTCGCCCAAATACCTCCCGCTCTCCTTTCTCGCTTCCCCATTGACTGATCAAGAAAAACATCGGGACAAGACCAAACTCCCAGAATACAAAGAACAACAGTAAGTCTAGGCTGAGGAAAACGCCCAACATACCCATCTCCAACAGAAAGAAGAGGATCATGTAGGATTTAACCTGATCCTTAATCGTAAAGGATGCCAATATCGCCAGTGGTGTTAGCAGTGTTGTCAATAGAACCATGCTGAGTGAGATGCCGTCTACTCCAACATGGTAAGACGATCCTATCGCTTGATACCAAATAGCCTGTTCTTGAAATTGAAACCCTAATTCCTGCCTATCAAAGTTAAGCCACAGGATCAGTGTTAATACAAAAGGTATAAAACTGAGAATAAAGGCTGTCCATTTCACTACCCTCACCTGATCGCGCGGAATTAGAAATATTATGACCGCGGCAAGAACCGGTGAAAACAAGATCAATGTCAGCAAGTGATCAGCGATGAATCCCATCATTCGCTCCTATCCATCTAATCTAGCTAAGGTGTTAATACCAGCAGATAATAAAAAAGTACTGAGAAAGCCACGATAGTCACTAGCGCACCAATCATGTACTGCTGGATGCGACCAGTTTGGACTACACGTAAAACCTGTCCTAGCTTCTTCGTGCCCTCACCAACCAAATCGGCAGATCCGTTCACAATTGGCAAATCGATGTAATTGCGGAAGAAAGTCCCGATCAAAGGCATAACGTAGGCAATCGAATGTAAAATGCCATCGATTATTTTTCTATCCATCCAAAGATATGTGAAAGTTTCAGATATCCAAATAGATGGGCGAACGAACAGAAAATCATAGAGTTCATCAAAGTAGTATTTATTTTGCAGGAGGGTGTAGACAGGTCCTAATACTTTCTTTAATGGATCGACAGCCCCGGGTTGAATCTTGCGATAGACCAACCAGCCCGAGGTTAAGCCTACCAATGCGACCAACACCGAGGTCAGCAATGGTTCGTACCCGAATGTTATTGTCGCCGGGTGGGACGACAGAGTTCCTCCGACATACTCGTGGAACCAATTTGGGAGCACGCCACCAATAGCTGGAAAATCTTCTGGTATCCCAACCCAACCAAAACCTATAGCAAATATCGCTAAGATCACCAGTGGAGCGGTCATCGTCCATGTAGTTTCCTGGGCATGCTCAGCTGCTTTCGTACGGGCTTTACCAAAGAAAGTCAGCGTAATTTGACGCATCGTATAAAATGCTGTCAACAGCGCTGCAAGTGCGAGTGTGACAAAAACAATATAATGTTTATTGGCAAATGCGTCAGCCAGTATCTCGTCTTTGGACCAAAACCCTGCGGTAACGAGCGGGAATCCAGCTAAAGCTAAACCACCGATCAGGAAAGTAATGAAGGTGATTGGCATTTTCTTTCTCAATCCACCCATATTGAACATATCCTGCGGGTCGACATGGTCATCCGTATGCAGCACTCCATGCTCGACACCATGGATAACCGAGCCGGATCCTAAGAATAATAACGCCTTGAAAAACGAATGGGTTATCAAGTGAAAGACCGCAGCTATATAGGCCCCGATGCCTAATGCAGCGATCATGTAGCCGAGCTGGGATATAGTAGAGTATGCCAAAACGCGTTTGATATCGTTCTGTGCAACGGCGATAGAGGCTGCAAAGATCGCGGTAAATGTGCCAATGAACGCAAGTACAACCATCGCGGATGTAAGCTCGCCGTGGGAAGCCCCGGCGGTCAAAAGCGGGTAAATCCGTATCGTCAGATAAATACCTGCTGAGACCATCGCTGCGGCATGGATCATCGCAGAAACCGGTGTGGGGCCTTCCATTGCATCTGGCAACCATACATGCAGCGGCCATTGTGCGGATTTTCCAATTACGCCGATAAACAGCATAATACCAATCACTGCAGCTACTGAAAGCCCAAAGAAACCAGAGGGTGTCGAGGCTAGTTTATCGAGAAACTCCGGATTGTAAAATATATCTCGGTAGCTTAACGTACCTGCAGTGAAGTACAGATACACAAGTCCGAGAAGCATGACGACATCCCCAACGCGAGTGGTGATAAACGCCTTGATCATAGCAGCCCGGGCAGAGGGTTTGGCATACCAGAAGCCGATCAACAAGTAAGAACATAACCCCATTATCTCCCACCCAATGAACAGGGTCAGCAGGTTATCTGAGAGGACGAGGGTATACATCCCGAAGGCAAATAGACCGATAAAAGCAAAAAATCGGGAGTACATCGGTTCGATCGAAGGGACTTTATGGGAATGCCCATGTTCATCTGTTAATGTTGCACCATGAGGCTGTAATCCGGGTCGGTCATGGTCACCTTTTGGTTGGCCGAAGTTGCTATAACCAACACTATATATGAAAATCATTAAGACTGTCCAAGCCACGAAAAACAACACCACCGCGGTTAACGGATCTACTAGGACGCCAATTTGAATATGTGTGAGTCCTGTTGGAAACCACGGAATGGAAGAGCTGAAAGGGTGCTCTCCAAAGTGTTCCACTTGTACGGCTCTCCAAAAAATCACCATACTCCCGAACCAAGAAAGCAGCGCCGCACCAATAGCAATGCTATGACTTAGTACTTTATTTCGATTCGTGAATAAGATAATCAGGAAAAATGCCAGCACAGGCGGCAGTGGAATGAGCCAGATAATCGTCTCAGTCGTCATAAATCTCCTCGTCCATCAAGCTCAATAAGATAAAGCTTCCCAACCTTCAAAATTAAAACTTCAACATGTCGATATCTTCAGCCACAATTGTTTTGCGGCGGCGATATATCGAAATTATCAATGCCAAACCGACCGCAACTTCAGCTGCAGCAACCGCGAATACCATGATTGCGAATACCTGTCCAGTAATTCTTTCCGGTGTAATATAGCGCCAGAATGCGACCAGGTTGATGTTTACAGAATTCAGCATAAGTTCGATACCCATCAAAATTGCGATCGCGTTCTTCCTTGCTAGGACGCCGAATATCCCAATCGCAAATAATGCTGCCGCAAAGATTAAATACCAAGAAAGAGGAATCATGCTGCCTCCGTTTATTTTCCGTCCCAGGCGATAATAACCGCACCGATCAAGGCAGCCAACAGCATAACTGAAGCCACCTCAAATGGGATGAGATAATGATTGGGAGAAACTAAGGCCTGTCCCAGCTGGCTGATCGTATCCACCCGCGAATCTAAAGGAATGATCTGAGTTGATAGTCCACTCCATGAGCTCAGCATCCAAGCAAGCCCGGCGAAGATGGCAAGTGAAATTAACAAAGCCCAAGGCCAATTGCGGTTAATTTGCGGCCCCTCTTTCTCACTGATACCGCGTGTTAACATGATTGCGAAGATCATTAATATAGCAATCGCACCGATATAGATAACCACTTGGACAACAGCCAAGAAACCCGCCTCCAGTAAGACGAATGTGACGGATACACCCAATAACGAGAGGATCAACCACAGCGCAGCATGAACCATATTGCGGGTCGTGACGACCATCAATGCTGATCCTAAAGTCACTATTGCAGTGATTAAAAATATAATTTGTGCAGGGGTCATACAATTACTCCGAAATTAGGGTGAAGTAGAAGAGATAGAAGAAGGTGGAGGAGGCGTGGCAACGGGGCGCGGCTCCCCTACGCGTTTAATCTCACCTTTTGCCCGTGACCTCAAGATATTCAACGTTAGTAATACTAAAACTATATTCGCCGTTAGCATGATGGCGACGTACTGCCAATAAGGAAAACCAACCATCAATTTATCCAGTAGCGCTACTACCATGACTAAGACCAATGCTAAAGGTGTTAAGAACTTCCAGTTGAAGTCCAACATATGATCGATGCGTATGCGAGGAAGAGAATACTTCAACCACATTATTGCCCAATAAATGATGAATGCTTTTATGAAAAAGTAAATCACTCCTAACAATGGGTAAGCCTCCGCACCTGGACCACGCCAACCGCCGAAGAACAATACTGAGATAATCCCTGATAAAGTCAAGGCGTGTAATAATTCGCCTGCATAGAAAAGTCCAAATTTCATCCCTGTATATTCAATATGAAAACCGGCTACAATTTCTGACTCCGCTTCGCTCAAGTCGAAGGGAGCACGGCCTAATTCGGCTTGCGCACTTATAAACATGATCAAAGCGGCTAATGGTGCAATCACTACATACCAAACCGGATCCTGCTTTTCAGCAATCGTACTTAACCCCATCGATCTTGCCAAAATTACAGGCACTAATAATGTGATGATGAGCGGCACTTCGTAAGACACTATCAGCGCAACAGTCCTGAACGCACCTAACAAGGCGTACTTATTGTTGGACGCCCATCCAGCCATGATGATACCTAAGGTACCTATCCCGCCAATCGCGACGACATATAGGACACCAACATCAAGTTCGCTCCCCACGATAGTGGAAGCGAGAGGTACGACAGCCCAGAGAGCCAAAACTGTGGCGAGCGCGATTATTGGCGGCAGGTTGTAAACAAACTTGTCTGCCCCATGTGGTCGGATATCCTCTTTAATTAGCAATTTTATTACATCGGCAATCGGTTGGATTATGCCAAAAGGTCCAAGCCTGTTAGGTCCAAGCCGATCCTGGAATCGGGCAACAACCTTTCGTTCCACCCATACTAAGAAAATATCTAGGATCAATACGACTGTGCAAAGAACAACAACACCGATAATGGATTTTATAACGACAACCCATCCTGCAGATAACCCCCAACCCATCAATAAGCTATTAAGCCATTGGGAAATTAAAGCAACTGGATCACCCATTCAAACTCTCCTCATCAAACAACTCGTGAGCCTATTAGCGAAGATGCGTCTACTGGCAATTAATAGTGGGTGTCAACCATGCTTAGCCAAAATAGACTGTTTATGCCCACTCAAGTGCACCTTTGCGCCAGATGTATAAGAGACCAGAAACAAGAATTAGGATAAATAAGATACCCTCGAGGACTGCGAAGAGGGCTAATTTGTCAAATGCAACCGCCCACGGAAAGAGAAACACCAACTCAACATCGAATACGAGGAAAACAAGGGCAAATATATAATATTGAACCTTGAACTGAACCCAGGTATCTCCTACAGTTTCAATCCCGCACTCGTACGTATTAGATTTTAGTTGATTTGATTTTCGGGGAGCAATTAATCGGGGGATTAAGAGGGCAATAATCGGAAATATGGGAGCAAGTACCAGAAATACACCTATGAATAGCCAGTCGTTTTGCATGTACGCTCCTATGATCGGATGTTATTGCATAACAGCATGCCGGATTATGTTGCTTTTTCGGCTAAACCACCCAGACTTATTGAATTTACTGCAAACAACAAACAACGAGCAAAATTTTACCATACTATATACTCATTATGCATTAATTACTTTCTAATTTTCGTCTAAATATCATAACGATTTCTTTCCATTATCATCAATAAAACTTATCATGATATCCATTCATGCGAGGTTTTCGGGTTCATCCCTGATTAGAACATATGAGATTTCTCGTATGAATGTCAGTCTATGTATCATCTGAACCTTGTTGGCTATTAATTTGGTATTATTGAAAAGACCCAAGTAGGTGGTATTGATAACTATGACACAGAAAACAAAAACTTTAAACCGCTGGTGGGATTTTTTGGTTGTACTTATGTTAGTTGTGATCATTACAACGGCAATTTCCCGGCTGATCGCAACTGAGTGGACTGAAGGTCTGAATATCACCCGCGTCATTGCTTATTCCGGATTGATTGCAGGATTAGCACTTGGTTACAGTGTGTTTTCAACCCGTACAGTAGTTTTCTTTACCTTTGTTTATGGTGTCTTTGTTATCCTCTGGCAGTTAGGGCAAATACTCGGAGAAGGAATTCTCTGGACAGAACGATTGCTGAGTTTAGCGGGGAGAGTAGGGATTATTACAACAGAATTACTAAAACAACAAGCGGTCTCCGATAATTTGCTGTTTCTAACGTTGATGGCAATCCTGTTTTGGGGGATGAGCATATTTGCAGGTTACAGCCTGACTCGTCATGGCAACGCATGGAGAGCCATATTACCCATCGGTATCATCTTAGTGATCATCCATTCTTATGATGCATTGCTTGGCAACCGATCTTGGTATCTTTTGATCTTTCTTTTCTTCTCATTCTTGCTCATCTCTCGAATGGTTTATCTGCAGCAGCGTGATCGTTGGCAAGAAAGTCAAACGTACATACCACCCTATATCGGTGTGGATTTTGTTAGAGTGACCGTAGCCATCATTACTGTGCTCCTATTATTCTCATGGGTTGTGCCAGGTGTTGCTGAGACCGTTCCTGCAGCTCAAGATGCATGGCAGCGTGCAAAGCAGCCGTGGAGCAACGTACGCAGTACGTTTGACAATGCTTTCGCGTCCCTGAGATCCACGGTGGGGATAATCACTGATTATTACGGACCAAATTTAAACCTTGGGCGCGGAAATCGGATGAGTGATACACACATCTTATCTGTACTCACACCATCCGATCCCCCGGATGGCGTGCGGTTTTATTGGCGAGCGAGGGTATATGATACGTACAATGACGGCTGGCGCAGCACTTTTTCAGATCAAGATGTAATTACCCCCGATCAAATGGACTTTGTTTACCCAGACGTAGCGGATGATTCGACTCTAACAAATACATTTTCCTTCACGATCGGCTCTTCCTTAGCGACGCTACTAACCACAAACCAGCCGATCTGGGTCAGCCGTCCTGCCCGATACGAATTTGAAGAGAATTCGGAAGGTACAGTTGATATCGGGCTAATCCGCGCTACTCCACCTTTACGGGCTGGTGAGACATATACGGTGCGTTCATCGCTGAATCAAGTCACGATAAAGGATTTGCGTGAAGCAGGTGCGGATTATCCAGAGTGGGTATTAGATCGCTATCTACAAATCCCAGATTCAATAACCCCTCGGACACTAGAACTAGCACAGGTAATCGCTGCTGGGAAGGATACACCATACGATATCGCCACCGCCATCACCCAATATTTACGAAACAATATTGACTACTCCGAGACTGTTCCGCCACTGCCCGAGGATCAAGAGCTGATCGATTGGTTCTTATTTGATGTCAGGCAAGGTTTTTGTAATTACTACGCGACTACCGAGATCATTATGTTGCGGTCACTTGGAATTCCTGCCCGACTTGGTGTGGGCTATGCCCAAGGTGAACCGATTGATGATATTCCAGATGCGTACCTTGTTCGACAGCGCGATGCACATGCCTGGCCGGAAGTGTATTTCCCTGGGATTGGTTGGGTTGAATTTGAACCCACAGTTTCGCAACCGATATTGGTCCGGCCACTTGGGATTATATTAGACCGTGAAAGCTCACAACCATTCGACGAAGAACTGAGAAATCCTCTCGGAGATATAGACGCTAATCTTCCTGATCTCGGTGGTGAAGAAGAAGGAGCCGGGGCCGTAGATACTACGACAACACTGCAGAGATACGGCAGCGCTTTGTTGATTTCTGCGTTGGTAATTGCCTTCATGATCTTAATGATCCCAATCATCCGGCGAAAACGACTCCATAAGAAGATACCTCACCTACCTATATACCTAGAAAGCGGTATCAACCGATTGGGTTTAAAACCACCTACCATGCTCCGATGGTGGGCACAATATACCCGTTTGAATCCAATGGCTCGTGCTTATAGCGAGATCAACATGTCGCTCAATCGGCTCGGTAGACACCCAAAACCGACGGATACACCATCAGAACGGTCGAGGGTATTGATGCAAACGCTTCCAGTGGCAATCGAACCTACACAACGTCTGCTCTCCGAATATCAAGCCACTACATACAGTAAACAATACACACCAGATATGGAGAACGCACGACAGGCTAGCAGGGAGATTAGATCATTGTCATATAAGGAAATGCTCAACAAATGGTGGCAGCGAATGATTACATTAATCCGGGGAAAACCGAAGACTGAGGGGGGAGGCTACAGGTACGAGGATATGTAAATATTCCAACGTCAACGAAACACCATATTCGCGTCATCCAAAGATCCAGATAGATCACACTTCTGGATCTTTTTTTCAATCCATCACTGCCACAGCCTTTTCTGGCAATCCGTTAAATCATCTCTCGCTAGTACCTGATTTAGTGAGATATACCATACAGTCCACGATCGACAATCGTCGGAATGTGGATAGCTAGATGTTCTGCAGCATTGGTTGGTAAGTTTCAGCAAACAGCGCAGGGGTTCCGCCTGTATGCCAGAAGAGCACTGTTTCCCCGGTCTTGAAATATCCCTTTTCTGCCAAATCTAACATGCCGCCTGCTGCCCGACCGGTATAGACCGGGTCTAAAAAGATACCTTCCTTGCGGGAGAAGGTTCCGATGGCGTTGATTTCCAGAACCCCTGGCTTCCCATAACCATCCCCAAGATAATCTGCTGAGACTTTGATTGCATCTGCTGTAATTAATTTCTCGCTGCCCAGGAATCCTGCCGTTTGCGTTGCTAAATCAGCGACGCGCAGACACAATTCTGCTTCCGGTGTATCAATGCTTATTCCTAATATCTCCCCCTGAAAATTATACAACTGGGCACCAACAACCATACCTGCCTGCGTCCCACCAGAGGATGAAGGAATCACAACCCAATCCGGATTTACGGCTTGTTCCATTACTTCCTTCATCGCGAGCGCAAAGGCTGTCGCACCAACTCGATTAGATCCACCATAGGGGATCAGGTAAGGTTCGCGGTATTCAGCCTGGGCACGCTCAAAGATCATTTGCAACGATTCGTCCCGTTTTTCAACTGATGTCCAGTAAAATTCAGCACCCAAAAGATGATCCAGTAGAAGATTTCCGCTCATTTCCTTTGGCGCTTCCCCAACTAGAACCAGAATACAATCAAGGCCACATCTCGCAGCAATAGCTGCAGTCTGCCGGCAGTGGTTAGATTGGAGAGCTCCTGTGGTTATAAGCGTTCTCGCGCCTGAGGCTTGCGCATCCGCAACAAGAAATTCTAATTTGCGTATTTTGTTGCCACCAAACGCCAGTCCTGTTAGGTCATCTCGTTTGATAAATAAGTTAATGCCTAATTCTGTTGATAGATATCGGAGTGGCTCAACTGGCGTAGGCAGATGAGCTACACTTACTCTCGGTATATGTTCCATCAGCAGCTCCTGTATTTGTTTTCTACTGCGTGGTTGATGAAAAGGATCTAGGTTCTAAGAAATAGATTGTCCCGTTGACGTCCGCCCAATTCGCCGCATTGCAGCCAAACCCAATGGCACTAAATGGCGGTAAATCCAGAACAAATTCGGATGAGCTGCGTAATCCCAGGCTCCAATATGTCTAATAACTTCACCACCGAAGCCTTTCTTAAATCGATATACATTCCATAATGGATCGTTCTCAGTGAACACATCCGGGGCTCCCCACATGTCATAAACCCGGCAACCTGCATTCTTTGCTCGCTTCATCGCTTCCCACTGTAATAAGTAATTGGGCATCTTCTTGCGATGATTTAGTGTGGACATGCCTTGAAAGTACCATGCTTTTCTGTCGAATCTCAAGATCACCACTGCAGCAACTGCGATGCCATCAACCTCAGCAATCAGCGCTTCTCCCTTACCACGATCAAGAAATGTACCCCACAGAGTGAAATAGTATTCTTTCTCCCGGATCGCAAAACCATCTCTCAAAGAAGTTTCTGCATACATGTAGTAGAGCGCCTCGAAGTCTGCTCGATCTGCATCTCTGATCGTCACACCTTTCCGCCGGGCTAATCGTATATTGTAGCGGGTCTTTTGTTTCATCTGCGACAACAGCTCATCCTCCGTAGGATCTAAATCGATCGATACAGTATTTTTATATTGGATTTGTTCCTCTGAAATCTGCCATTTGTGATCTTGAAACAACTTGAGAATTGAGTCGGTTTGAGGATTTGATTTTGCAGAAGTTTCCCCTGGTTCGCCGGATCCAATGATGACATCGGGATCAATTTTCATGAAAAGAGCCCCGCTTTGACGAGAATATTCTGCCAGATCCGTGAGAACGGTGGATATTAGATCGTTATTGCCCCAGTCCATTAACATGGGTCCTTTAGGGACATACAATATGCTGGTTCTCAAATAACGACCAAATAAGGGCATCGGACGCTTGAGAACCATCGCCGCTGCGCATGGGGAACCATGGGCGCCCACAATACTGTCGGCAAACTGTTTCATCCTATAAGTGTCACCATTCGCAATCCATACTAAAGGAATGGGAATCCAGTTATAGGCGCGCTTGACCGAAGCCCATTCTGCAGATTGCAGGAAGTGCGAATAGTTCAATCGAGCGATTAGTTTGTCCCACAAATCAACAGCATCTTGCATTGTTATTGCCTAACTGCGAACCATATATAAGAATCGTGCAGCAATATAAAGTTTATCAAATTTCGATCTCCTCCCTTGCTCTGCGCCTAGTCCAAATATCATAAAGCCGGTAAATACTAGGCGAATAGATTCTATCCCATGCCCCTGCCGAACGTACCAGTCGTCCACCCCAACCACGTTTAAATCTATAGACTCCCCACAATCCATCTGAACGCCGGGTAAAGTTAGTTTCTAACGTGTCAATGTCTTCATCTGGCACCCCCCACAGATCATAATCCTGACAACCATGCAATCGAGCCCATTTGATAGCTTCCCATTGCAAGAGGTAATTCGGCATCAACTCACGGTGCTCACTACCTGAGGCACCATAAAAATACCATGCCCGCCGCCCCTGGATAAAAACCATCAGACCAGCTAAAATCTTTCCTGCAAATTCTGCAATAAATAATTGGCAGCGACCCGATGGACTGAAAGCATCGTATGTATATTGGTAATACTCCTTGGTATGGATACCAAAACCATCCCTATTGCCAGTTTCTTCCATCAGCTTATAGAACGCGTTTATGTCTGTACTTTCAGAGATAGTGACACCTTTCCGCGCTGCCAGACGGATGTTGTAGCGTGTCTTCTGCTTCATCTTGGCCAATAGACTATCTTCAGTCTCGCGAAGATTGATCAAGATTGTTGCGGTAGGCTGAATAGTATGTGAGCTTGAAATGAAACCGGTCTGGATGAGCAAATCTGATTCATTTGGTATATCCCAAGAGCCAAGTTCAACTTTCAGAAAAACTACCCGCTGTCTACTGCAGAATTCATCAATTTCCGCGAGCAGTTCATCCCATTTATCCAAATTTCCAATAGGTCCCATAGGAATATAGGCAACTTTGAACCCGAGCGGTAAATGCCGAAGCAGCACCTGGGCTCCACAGTCAGTATGACGAAACCGAGCAACTTCCCAATGAAAATTTGATTTGATATCACCCCATTCAGGAGTTTGGAGGATATGGGCGTCCGGATAGATCGCGAAAAATTCAGCCCACTCGGGCATAGTGATCTTGGGCATAAGATCCTTTGGAGGTAGGTCTTTTTAGTAGACTGGCAATACTATACGATCGCGGTAAGATCTGGTGGAGGTGTACTGCGCACTGCAGCGCCAGGTATACATTCATCTAAAATGCGGATGATCGATGTGGAATCTCCTTCGCGAGCAAGATGTATTAAATCGTTAACGACTCCACCGAGAACGTTCCCAGATAGGATATCCTCATCAGCAAGTAATACAATATCAGGATGATCCGTGGGCTCATATTGAGCCCATTGGTCCCAGAGCTCTTCACTTAATTTTTCACCTGGGCGTATTCCTGTAAAGACAATTTCAATATCCTTTCCTGGTTCCAAGCCTGCTAATCGAATTAAATCCTCAGCCAGATTTAGTATACGTACCTGTTCGCCCATTTTTAAGACAAATACTTCTCCACCGTGCCCCATTGCAGCTGCTTGTAATACCAAGTGAACGGCCTCTGGAATTGTCATGAAGAACCGTTCCATATCAGGATGAGTAATCGTGACTGGTCCACCACGGTCGATTTGACTTTGAAATGTCGGGATAACGCTTCCTCGGCTTCCCAAAACATTTCCAAACCGGACAACGGAGAACAACAACCCTGTGCGGTGAGCAGCATCCAAAACCTGCAGTTCTGCCAGCCTCTTTGTAGCGCCATAAACACTTGTGGGGCGGATTGCTTTATCTGTTGAGATCATCACAAACTGTTCAATCGCGAAATTCGCTGCCACTTCAACGATATTGCGAGTCCCTAAGATATTATTCGTAACTGCATCTTCAACGTTTAGTTCCATCAAAGGGACATGCTTATGCGCAGCTGTATGAAAAGCAACTTGAGGGGAATAATTTTCGAAGATCACATTCAAATGGTCGATATCACGAATATCTGCGATCACAGGATGGACAGGCAATGTCGGGAACAATTCTTCGAGTTCGAGCAAAGTCTCGTAAATGCTGTTTTCTCCATGCCCCAGCAGAATCAAGGTTGAAGGCCCCCATCTAGCTACCTGGCGGCATAATTCCCGGCCAATTGAGCCTCCTGCACCAGTTATCAGAACCCGCTGCCCACTGAGGTTGCTGCCCATCTTGCTTTCGTCAATTAGCGCAGACTCCCGACGCAGCAAGTCCGTGATTTGGACTTCACGCAATCTACTTACATTAACTGTCCCACCAATCAATTCATAAATTCCCGGCATTGTCCTAAACGGGATGTTTTTCTGCCGACAAATATCAGCAATTTGGCGGACAACAGCACCAGGTGCACTCGGTATCGCGATGACAACCTCGTTGATCCTCATAATGGACACTAATCGAGCTAAATCTTCCAAACTTCCCATCACTTGGATACCATGAATTTGTTGTTTTTGCTTACTCTGGTCATCGTCTAGGAAACATATTGGTTCCAAACCAAGCTGTTGATTCTTCTGCATTTCGCGAACTACTAATGCCCCGGCATCGCCAGCACCAACAACTAACACTCTGCGTCCGCGTTTGCTATTCGGTTTGGTTTCACCGCGCGATTCAGCCAGAATTCTCATCGAAAAACGCGAGCCACCAACCAAAACCAGGGACAACAGCCAATCTATTGGTAGGGTACTGCGAGGAAAATAGGGGATCAATTCCACTGCCCGGAGGAATACAATAATTATGGAAACCAAGACCGAAGCGGTGGTAACACCAACTGTGATAAGCTTTAATTCCTGGATGCTGGCATACGCCCAAAGACGCCTGTAAAATCCAAAGAAATAGTACACAATTGGTTTGACCAGCAATGCTACGACAACCAATGTGATGGCCTGCGGTAAATATAGGATAAACAAGGGGCCTAAATCTAAACGCAGTGCAAAGCTACCAAGCGCAGAAATTATTATGATGAATATATCTTCTGCGAAGACTATCCAATTTCTGGGGAAACGAGCGATCTTATCGATCACATTGTTGATGATTTTTATTATTTTGTTCATCGGATACAATTGGTTCCCGAGTGTCTAGCGACCTCGGAACCCGAACACTGTATTTGGGGTACGCAGCAGGATGACGAAATCCATCCACAGATTCCGATTTTTAATATAGTACAAATCGCATTCTAGCTTGGTAACCGTCTCTTCAATAGTAGCAACATATCCAAAATTTATTTGCGCCCAGCCAGTAATCCCGGGTTTCACAAGCAATCTTGCACGGTAAAAAGGCACATGTTGCTGGAACATTTCAACCAATTCCGGCCGCTCTGCTCTTGGACCAATTAAGCTCATATCACCGTTAATGACATTGATAAACTGCGGCATCTCATCCACATGTGTTTTTCTGAGCAATTTACCAAATCGAGTCGCACGCGCATCATCTTCTTTAGCCCATTGTGGGTAACCGTCTGCTTCGGCATCTCGGCGCATTGTGCGCAATTTATATATCGTATAAGGTCTGCCAGCTTTCCCAGACCGCGTTTGTGAATAAAAGATGGGCCGTCCATCATCGATAATAATTACTAAAGCTAAAATCGGTAGAAATATTAAGAATAGTAGCATGCCTAAAATCCCCCCCAGGATATCAACTACTCGCTTCGTTGTCTCATATAAGCGGCTTACTCGGGCTTCATCAACAAAAGAACGTAAGATCCAATCGGCTTCCAGCTCCTGGATTGGGACACGCCCTACAAGCTCCTCGTACGCTTTAGGCATTCTCGTGATTTCTACACCTTGCTCCTGAGCATCTATCATGGCTTGGAACATGCTCACACGCATCTCTCCTGAGATCGCCACGATGATATCAGAGACGTTCTGCTCAGCAATGACATCTATCAAATCCTCACTTGTCCCAATAATTGGGTGACCTTCAACGGTCTCACCTTGTTTACTTTCATCATCATCAATCACACCCACAATATAAAAAGGTGGTGGCCACAAGTCGTTCGCGACTTGTAGGAGTTTGCTGCCTGCTTTTCCGCCTCCAACAAGCAGCACTCTACGCATTAATTGTGCTGCAGTAAATATCCTAATATAAAGTCTTCTCCAGATAAGAGTTAATATGGAGGCAGCGATTATAAAACCAGCCACGCCGCGCCGTGGAAGTAGAGATCGGGGTGGATCAACATAGTAGAAGTAAAGCACTAAATATACAATAAACCCAATAACTGCAGCGGAAGCCACCCCTCTTAAGGTTGCAGACCAATTCCCTGCCGTTTGAACATCATATAGTTCAATCAGTAATAAGAGCCAAATGAACGGCAACAGATAAAACCAGGCTGGGACGCGTTCCTGCAAAAATGTAAGATCAAATTCAATAAAACGAACACTGAGCCCCCAGTAGTAGAGTGCTATGGCAAGTGATAAGACTGCCATCAGCAGGTCTCCGAGGATTAATACCCCCCGTCGCTCTCCGATACGCAGCTTCCAAGGGCTAGAACGTTTGAGATTACGCTGTGAACTCATTTTTGAAATAAGCTATATAAAAAAGCCATGCCCCAGGATCCATGCATTGTGGAAATTGCCACCGGTAATCCTAGTGCAAAACTGATGGATTTCTTCTGGAACGAACCTATGATTCCTGCCAGTAGCAACACAAGCAAGTATACTCCAATCTCAATCGCCAGCAGAATCCAGGCATGAGGGACAAGAATCCCCACCAAGAACAAAACAAATATCGACAAAACAAACAACGGAGGTAACAACTGCCGCCACCGTAATGTATTGGGGTAATTCTTAATCATGCGCGCCTTCCAATATCCATAACGCCAGTACTGTCGAGCTAATTCTCGAAAATTTGACCGGGCAATATAAGTTGTCCACAATTTTGGATCGAACCAAATCACCCCACCTGCTTGGCGAATGCGCACATTAAATTCATAGTCTTCATTCGTTAGTAGTGCTTCATCGTAGCCACCAATTTTGCTGATTAAATCCCGGCGATAAGCACCGAACGGTACAGTTTCGACTGCTTGAGCTTCACCGCCAAGCCGATAGCGTGCGTCTCCAACTGCAAGTGGGTGAGTAGCAGCCTCTGCTATTGACCTTGCCTGCCAGTCTTCTCCTCCAGGTTTGATAATCCACATACCACCGACATTATCCCCTGCGTCCGCGTCAAGCAGTTCTACACATTTGGTTATGTACATATGATCAGGAATTGAATGCGCGTCTAAACGAATAATATAACGACCCGAACTGCTCCTGATAGCGAGATTCAATCCAGAGGGTATGGAACGGGCGACATTATCAACTATCGTAATATTCAACCCAGGTTGATTAAGATGGAACTCCGATATTACAGAGCGGGTCGTATCTGAACTCATTCCATCGGCGATGACGACTTCAAATCGATCTCTTGGAAAAGTCTGATGGAATAAGGCTTCCAATACTAAACCAATCGTTGTTTCTTCATTGTAACAAGGTATGATAACCGACACTTCTACGGTCATTTTACGTCCATCTCGAGGTTCTGTCTGTAAATTTAAGGCGGTGGAAGTAATCACCCATCAGCAATCTGGGCATGGAGAGAAAATATAATTTCCATTTAAGGTCAAGCTCTTATCTCGAATAGAAGAAGCCATATTTATGTACACAGGTATACGGATATAACTATTTTATCAGCAACATCTCTAAATTATATTGAAGCCTATGGGATTGGAACCTTCACTGATAGTAGAGATTCTTACGAGTATGCGACATAAACCCAATAATCTTAAACTGTTTGTTAGGGTAATAGTTTTGGCATGATTTGATTACAAATCAAATTTCAAGAGCTGCAGTATATCCAATAACGCCATATCAAATATCTCCTGCATAATATTCTGGCTAACCGCATAAGGGCCTCCGAAAGAGCCATCACCAAATAATTCGCGTGTTTCGCGGCTGCTTAACATACTTGGAACTTCAAGTGGGCGTTTATCATCAGCGGGTAGTTCTCCGATTTGAGTGAATGGAAATGCCTCGATCCAATTGGCATGGGCAGGCTTTAAATCATTCTTAACAGCAATGTCTAGTACGGAGTGCGACTGAAACCATGCGTACCACCTCACTTGGAGTAATTCCAATTGGTTAGCAAGTTCATAAAACCGTTCTTTAAGCGGATCATTTCCTCCATGGCCATTGAGCACTAATAAACGCCGGAATCCTTGTTGATAAACAGAACGGATGATATCTTCACCGATATCCAACAAAGTTTCCACCCGCAAGCTAATCGTGCCCGGATATGCTAAGAAATATGGAGAAATACCGAAATTAACTACCGGTGCAACTAAAACGTTACTTTCTTTGCTAGCGGCATCTGCCAAGGATAGGGGAATTTTCACATCAGTAAGTAAGCTTAAATGGGCATGCTGCTCGCACGACCCGAATACAATCATTAAACGGTCATCTATTTCCAGGTAGTTTTCAACATCGAACCAATTTAGATCTTCATAGCGCATTATTTAATAATCTCCACTGCTTCTTCCAGTCTTCGAGTACTCATGTGAGTTATCCTTCCATAAGCTGCCGGAAATCATGTCAGCGACGTTTCCAAACAGTATTCATCATGATGGATTCTCTCATCGTCTAGTAATTGGACGGGTGCAAGAGGACATCCAAGCGAATCAAATAACGATATTGACCAAACGACCTGGCACATAAATAATCCGGTGAGGATCCTTTCCCGCAAGATATCTCTGTATGACGTCGCTATTTTGTGCCATTTTCTTCGCTTCTTCAGCGCTGAGATTCGCTGGAACTTGAATTCGATCTCGCAGCTTCCCATTAACCTGGACTATTAGAGGGATGGTGTCCTCTGCCGCAGCGTCTTCATCAACTTCAGGCCAGGATTGAGTGTGGATTGAATAAGGCTTTCCAATGAGTTGCCACAGCTCCTCGGCTATGTGTGGAGTCACTGGGGCCATCATGCGTAGGTAGACATCTTCCATCTCCCGCCATTCATCCGAACCAACTGCACCTTCTTCACGAGCCTTATATATTTCATTCAACAACTCCATCAGCGCAGAAATGATGGTGTTAAATTCAAATTCTTCGTAATCGTGGCTCACTTTTTCCAGGGTCTGATGCACTCTTCGCCTCAGATTGCGCAATGTTTGAGAGCTGCTAGCATCAAATTTCTGTTTTCCGAACGAAGGATCTTCACGAACTTCATGGAACAATACCCAAACTCTGCGCAACCAACGTACAACCCCTCCAATTCCGCTGCTATTCCATGGACCACCCAAATCCCAGCGCGAAAAGAACATCAGGTATGCCCTCACCACATCGGCTCCATAACGATTCACCAGATCATCTGGTGCAATGACATTGCCGCGGCTTTTCGACATTTTTTCGGAATCCTCTCCGAGGACAATACCCTGGTTGCGAAGCTGCAGCATCGGCTCTGATCCTTTCATGATACCCATATCGCGACCAGCTTTGTGGAAAAATCGTGTATATATCAAGTGCATGGTCGCATGTTCTATGCCGCCGGTATAAGTATCTACCGGCATCCAATAATCATATTCACGCGGATCAAAAGGACCCAAATCAAAATCAGGGCTTAGGTATCTTAAGTGGTACCAGGAGGAGCACATAAAGGTGTCCATCGTGTCGGTTTCACGCATGGCAGATTCGCCACATAACGGGCAGGAAGTAACTGACCAGGTTGGGTGTAGTTTCAAGGGCGATTCCCCAGTTGGCAGCCATTGGACATCATCAGGCAGAAGAATGGGAAGCTGATCATCAGGCACAGGCTGCACACCACAGGTCTGGCAATACACCATGGGAATTGGTGCTCCCCAATACCTTTGCCTGGAGATCAACCAGTCACGCAAGTGGTAATTTACCGTACCGGTTCCTGTCCCTCTCTCTTCCAGCCAGGCAATTACACTTGGGACGGCATCATCACCAGATGTTCCGCTGAACTCATCAGAGTTTATCATCATGCCATACTCATGGTGGTAAAGAGTATCCCGATAAAACCTGCATTGCCACAACATCTCCATCAAACTGCGCATATCATTCAGAGAAGGGTTCAAGCTCTTACAGCGTGTTAATATTTCTCTTTCGGTCTCTAATGCGTCCCATTGGATAATCTCATCTTTGAATATGAAAAACCATCGAGCTCCTACGATTTCATTCCAACAACCTGGACGCAAATTCGTTTGGGATATCTGTAGATATTGGTCGAATTTTCCCTGCGGTATAGTCACTTCGTATCCAAGATTGGTCTGTAAATAAGGGATACTTTCCTGAGCTAAAGTGATAGGAAATTCAGTCTCCATCGACTCCAGAGCCGCAAATGATTTCAGCTTTCCATCAACCCGCTCGATGACTGGCAATATTGGTAAACCAAATTTCAATGCAAACTCAAAATCACGCTCATCATGAGCTGGAACTGCCATGATTGCGCCGGTACCGTATGTCATCAGAACGTAATCAGCAATCCAGATAGGAATTCGCGCATTGTTCACAGGATTCACTGCATACCCCCCTGTGAAAACACCGGTCTTATCCGTTTCTAGTGTCTCTCGCTCGATATCTGTTTGTCTTGCGGCTTGTTGAACGTACGTCTCTACAGCTTCTCGATGAGTATCCGTAGTGATTTTGTTGACGAGTGGATGCTCGGGAGCCAATACCATAAAAGTCGCTCCCCAAAGCGTATCTGGGCGTGTTGTAAATACTTCAATCGGGTCTTTTGTTTCAGTATGGAACACTACAGAAGCACCTTCGGATCTTCCAATCCAATTCGTTTGTAGTGTCTTGACCCGTTCTGGCCAATCAATTTGAGAAAAATCTAGGAGTTCTTCTGCATAGTTCGTCGTCCGGAAGAACCACTGTTCGAGATCTTTCTTGATCACTTGTGTACCGCATCTCTCACAATGTCTATCATCCCCCCAAACTTGCTCGCGCGCCAACGTGGTATTGCAATTTGGACACCAATCTACAGGTGACATTTTACGGTACGCAAGACCACTCTTAAATAATTGGGTAAAGAACAACTGGCTCCAATGATAATACTTGGGATCTGATGAAATTGCTTCACGTCGCCAGTCGAACATCGCACCCATACTTTTCAGCTGTGAACGCATCCGATCGATATTGGCATATGTCCATTCTTTAGGATGGATATTACGCTTAATCGCTGCATTCTCCGCCGGTAATCCAAACGCATCAAAACCCATCGGGAACATAACGTTGTAACCTTTCATCCGCATATATCGGGCACGCGCGTCCGACGGGGTCATTGCGTACCAATGCCCGATATGCATTTCACCTGAAGGGTATGGCAGCATGGTCAGTGCGTAATATTTCTGGCGAGTTTCGTCAATATCAGCATGATAAAGTCCATCCCGTTCCCACTTATCTTGCCATTTCGGTTCAATCTCATTGTGATTGTATATCGGCAGCATATGCGTTTCCTTTCAACGTAATACTCGTGGTGGTGATAATTCTATCTGAATATCACTTGCTTTGAAATGGGCATTCCATCTATCAAGAATACCCTCTATGGCATACTCATTGCAACAATATGACTCCACATGCCCAAACCGGAGTTTCATAATCATGGATTACAACGACATCGAGTGGGTTCAATTCCTCATCAACTTAACCCATTACATTGATTCTCGAGTTGCCCACTGCTGTGGTCACAGCAGTGATGTTGCTGACTGGGCAAAGACCATCGCTCAGGAATTTGAATTTTGTGAAGATGACACCCAATCAGTCTATTGGGCAGCCATGTTGCATGATATTGGTAAGATCGGTGTACCCGAACACATTCTATGCAAGAACGGGCCTTTAGATCCTACCGAGTGGGAGATGATGAGGCTGCACCCGATTGTGGGAGCAAGCATAGTTAGCTCCCTAGAAGGGATAAATCATATCGCGCCAATCATCTACTCTCACCAAGAGAAATATGATGGCACCGGTTACCCTCAAGGTTTAATTGGTGAACACATCCCATTCGCGGCCAGGATAGTATCCGTCGTCGATGCTTATGAAGCTATGACCAGTGACCGTGTTTACCGAAAAGCTCGGAGCCATTCAGATGCCATATCCGAACTTGAGAGAATGGGTGGGAAACAATTCGATCCGAAAGTGGTTGACAAATTTATTGAAATCGCAGTTTGATTTTCTAATGATCCTTCCTTCAATAAAAACAAAAACCCCTCGTCCAACTAGGGACGAAGGGATACTCCGCGGTACCACCCAGGTTGCTTGCTAATTTCCCAAATGGTTGGGCGATATTAGCAAGCCGCTTTTCACCGCGCTAACGGGCGGTAATCGCTGCCGACTAATTGATTTTCGCTAAAACTTGAAATCAATTCACCGGTAGGGTCTGCCCTAAAGGGGCTAGCAGGCGAGTTCAGCTCTGACAATAACTCCGTGCTCTGCAACACAGTATCGGGCTCACAGCTCTCTTTCCCGACTCGCTGGCAGATAGCTTAGTACTCCTACTATGACCTTATTCATGAACCCGGTTCTTTAAGAACCGGGTTGGGTTATTGTTGGTGGACCCAGTGGGATTCGAACCCACGACCTTCTCAATGCCATTGAGACGCGCTCCCAACTGCGCTATGGGCCCAATTTGCTACATTTCAAGGATTATAACAGGATTAAAAATCCCGTCAACGCGCTGTTGAACCAAATTCTGTGGACCTGGCGGGATTCGAACCCGCGACCTCATCAGTGCGATTGATGCGCGCTCCCAACTGCGCTACAGGCCCGATGACCTTGAGCGGGTATTATACCATCAGCTCAACGAGATGCCATTAAACCCATATTTGAAATCATCGGGAAAAGTCATGGATGATTGTGTTTAAACCATTATTAGCATCAATGTTCGGGGGGCACTTTTATCTTACAACGGTAGATCTTTAATCTTGTCAATATGTATTTCCAAGTTCGATCTTCAGCTATAATTCTAGTCAGTCCCATATTGTGGACCTGCCACCATATTAATTCCCTGATCACTGTTCATAGGAGAGGCTGCGATGAACCCTAATACACCATTCACCAAACGGCAAAATAAGCTTAAAGAACTGCTGAGTGATTCAGGTTTTGATGCATTAGCTTTAAATCCCGGTCCCAGTTTGTACTATCTCACTGGACTCCATTTTCACCTGAGTGAAAGGCCTATTATTGCGATATTTCCGCTCGAGAAACCAAATATCATTATCCTGCCAGAATTAGAAGCCCCGAAAATCAAACGACTTGATATTGAGATCGATGCAATTGATTATGGAGAAGACCCCCACACCTGGCCCGGAATTTTCCGAGATGCAATAATCGGGTTAGGTTTGGTGAATGATGCTAGGATTGGTATTGAAGATCGCCGTATGCGAGTTCTGGAGTTGCGTTTACTCAAAGAAAGTATTCCAGATCAAAACAAAATCCTCACTGCAAATGAACTCATTACAGAGCTACGCATAATCAAAGATATCAACGAAATCGAAGCGATGCGCAAAGCGGTTGACATTGCTGAGCATGCCCTGTCTGCTACCATTGGCATGATCTATCCTGGAGTAAGCGAGCAAGAAATTGCATCCGAACTCACGCTGCAGCTCCTACGGAGTGGTTCGCAACCTGAACTACCATTCTTCCCAATTGTATCTTCGGGCCCTAATAGCGCGAACCCACATGCCACTCCTTCGGAGCGGATACTTACTCCAGGTGACATGTTAGTTATTGATTGGGGCGCAACTTATAGTGGCTATGTATCGGATATCACACGCACTTTTGCGATCGGGTATATATCTCAGGAATTTGAAAAAATCCATCAAGTAGTTCTTGACGCGAATACAGCTGGTCGTGAAGCGGTCCAATCGGGATTAAAAGCTGAGCAAATCGATGAGGCTGCTCGCAACCAAATCGCACAGGCGGGTTACGGGCAATTTTTTATTCACCGTACAGGTCATGGTATCGGAATCGAAGGTCATGAGCCACCATACATCCGGCAGGGGAATCAACGAATACTGTCCCCGGGAATGACTTTCACGATTGAGCCGGGAATATACTTGCCGGAAGAAAATGGTGTCCGAATCGAGGATGATGTTTTAGTAACCGAGGATGGTGGACAAAGTCTGACAACTATCAAACGCGAACTGACGGTGATTGAGTGATATATGATCATACAATCTGCTGAACCCTTTTTGTACCCTGGCAATGAAATTGGTTGTCTCCTCATCCACGGATTTACTGGTACGCCAAAAGAAATGCGCTGGATGGGTGAATATCTGGCAGAGCAAGGTTATTCAGTTCTTGGTATACGCTTAGCTGGTCACTCGACAAAAATTGATGATTTAGATCACACATTTTGGCAAGATTGGAGTGCGTCTGTTGAGGATGGCTACCATCTACTCAAAGGGATGTGCAAGGATGTTTTCGTGATGGGTTTATCATTGGGTGGTGTCCTCGCACTCTACCATGCAGCCCATTTTCCAGTTACAGGAGTTGTCGCGATGTCAACCCCTTACGAATTACCTCCCGACCCCAGAAGGCGCTTCATGCAACCGTTGAGTATGTTTTACCGGAATATCCCGAAAGGACCTCCAGATTGGCATAGTCAAGATGCAGCAGAGGATCATATCGATTATCCTGCATACCCAACAAAGGGAATTATACAGTTGGATGCCTTGGTATCAGAGCTCAAACCTGCTCTAAGCGACGTTAAGGTTCCAGTCCTATTAATTCACTCACATACAGATCGAGGGGTTGCGCCAGAGAATATGAACCGCATATATGATGCTTTAGGCAGTGAGGATAAATCGAAGTTGTGGCTTGATGACAGTGGGCATGTGATCACACGCGAACCCGAACGAGAGATCGTTTTTAAGGCCGTAGCTGAATTCATTGAGCAACATGCTGTACAGGTATTATGACCCGCGATTTGCTGCTTATTGCGATCTCGTTGTTCTTTTGGGGGTTGGGCGAGACCTCGTTCATCGCTTATCAACCACTATACATGCAGGAGCTGGGGGCAACCCCCATCCTGATTGGAGGAATACTGGGCGCATTTGGTTTAACAAGTGCAATCTCTCATATCCCTGCTGGATTGTTAGCAGATCGTTTCGGCAGACGACCGATAATGCTAAGCGCCTGGATCATAGGCTTATTAGCAACTGGTATCATGGCATTATCGACAGATTTATCTGGGTTTGTATTTGGTGTATTACTTTACGGAATCACTTTGTTCGTCCTCGCACCACTTAACAGTTATGTGACCACTGCGCGTGGACGCTGGAGTGTTGGTCGTGCACTCACTGCTGTTTCTGCCTCTTTTAATTTAGGTGCCATAATAGGGCCATTAATTGGTGGCTATCTCGGTGAGAGCTTCGGTTTCAGAAGCATCTTCTTATTTGCAACTATCTCTTTCATTCTCTCCACGACAATCATCTTCCAAATTCAGCCTCAACCCATCGAAACGCAGACTGATGGCCAGAGTTTTCAACGCTTGGTCAACAACCGCAGATTCGTATCGTTCCTAGTAATATTATTTATTGCTGTGCTGGCAATGTATCTATCTCAGCCCCTAACTCCAAACTATCTCCAAGATCACGCAGGGTTCTCATTCCAATCAATTGGTCGAGTATATTCCTTAAGTAGTTTAGGAGTCGTCGTGCTGAGTATAATTCTAGGGATGCTTGATGCCAGGTTGGGTTTCATCCTGGGACAGGTATCAGTGGCACTGTTCACAATAATAATCTGGCAGCAGGAAGGAATTGTGTGGTACAGCTTGGCTTTCATTCTGCTCGGAGGCTATAAAGCAGCGCGAGCCTTAGCAGTTGCTGTTTCTAGAGACTTGATTGATTCCGCTAGGATGGGGGCAGCATATGGTGTAAGTGAAACTGTCGGATCGATCGCAATGATCGTGGCACCTCTGCTAGCTGGTTTGCTGTTTGACATTAAACCTGAAATGGTTTTCGCTTACAGCATCGTATTGATTTTGGCTTCTATCACAATCAGCAGTCTCTTTATGTTGAGGGGTCCGGCGTCTAGCATGGTAAAACGATTGAATTGAGCAAAGGGAGTTGGCAATGGAGATGATTTACGAGACGGGTATAACCTTGATTTATGCACTTCAAAATATTTTTGCTTGGTTAATGCCAATCATGCGGTTATTTACTTTTCTGGGCAATGAGGAGTTTTATCTACTAATTGCACCGGCACTTATTTGGTGCATCCAACCTGACCTTGGGTTGAGAGTAGGTATCTATTTAATGGTGAGCGCTTCCATTAATTCGATCGTAAAAATCTTTCTCCATACTCCCAGACCTTATTGGTACGATGCCCGTATCCGAGCATTGACCACCGAATCATCGTTTGGCCTGCCCTCTGGGCACGCACAAAATTCTGTGGTTGTGTGGGGCACGATCGCCAACTATATCGCCAGATGGTGGGGGTGGCTTTTATCGATCGCAATTATCCTAATGATCGGCATCTCAAGGATGTTCTTAGGCGTCCACTTCCCAATAGATGTTCTCATCGGATGGGCAATTGGAACGGTTTTGCTAATCTTAATGCTGAAATTAGAGAAACCGCTGCTCCGGTGGATAGAACCATTCTCACTGAGGAAAAAAATATTGTTGGTTTTCACTGCCTCCATCGGGATAATTATTATCGGCTTCATCGTTCAACAAAGTCAATCATCCTGGCAGCTCCCGGTTGAATGGCTGCAGTTAGCAATTAAAACTACTCCGGCTTCAGAGCCAATTAATCCATTCTCTTTGGAGGGTTTGGTTTCCAATGCCGGTGCGTTATTTGGTTTAGCTGCAGGTGCGTATTATTTCAAGTCCAAGGGCGGCTTTAAGGTGCAAGCGCCTCTAGGGAAACTTGCCCTGCGGTACGGTTTAGGTGTTGTTGGGATTCTGATTATTTGGATGGGTTTAAAAGCGATATTCCCTGGCGGTGAAACCTCTGCCGGCTTAATTTTCAGGTATATTCGATATGCTCTGGTAGGTCTTTGGATGACGGCCTTCGCTCCGCTTATTTTTGTGAAACTTCACCTCGCTGAACGTGTAGATTGATAAGCTATGACTGGTGAGCGTATTATGATCGTGGAGGATGAACGAGTCGTTGTGCGTTGCTTGTAGTACGCGTTAGAAACTGAAGGATATGGTGGATACTGAGCTGAGTGAGGCGATAAAGCATCAGAACAAGTGAATAATCAGCACCCAGATACAATCCTGCTCGACATACGGCTGCCCGATAAGAGCGGTCATGATGTTTGCCGCCACCTCCCTGAAATAATGTAGTTGCTCCAAGTGATCATTATTAGATAATTACTGTCCGAGGAATAAGAGACAAACTCCAAGCATATTCAAAGAATCTAAATATCGGTAGCGGTCTGGGGTTATCGATTGTTGGGGGTATCATGCAGGCTCATGGGGGCTCTGTGACAATATCCAGTGATATTGGTCGAGGAGCAGGATTCAAACTCGAATTTCCGAGATCGAAAGAATCGTAAGTTAAATAATCAATTATAAAAAAGTTCAGTGCCTCATCAAAGCGGCACTGAACCTGGTATATGCGTAAATTTCTAGCGACGCTGGCTTAATCTTCCTTCGCGGCCGCTAATTCCTTTCGGCGTGCATCCAAGATTTCTTGAGTGAGGTGGGTTGGAACGACTTCGTAATGTGAGAGTTCCATAGTAAAAACACCTCGCCCTCCAGTAATCGATCGCAGATCAGTTGTATAGCGCTGCATTTCAGCCAGAGGTACTTGCGCAGTAACGATTGAGCGTCCTTTCTTATTGTCCATACCTTGTACCCGAGCCCGACGGGTATTAAGATCTCCTAATACATCCCCCATATTTGAATCAGGAACAACGATGCGCACATTCATAATTGGTTCTAGCAGGACCGGGGAAGCATCTTTTATTGCTAACTTGAAAACTTCACGCCCAGCAATTTCGAAGGCAACAGGTTTGGAATCAACAGGGTGTTCTTTGCCATCATAAACTGAGACATGAACGTTTTTAACAGGATAACCAGCGATCACGCCATCTTTCATCACACTCTTGACGCCTTTATCAATTGCGCCCATATAATTTGAAGAGATCGAGCCTCCGAAAACATCATTAGAAAAAGAGTACTCGTCATCCTTATACGGTTCTACTTTCATATGCACTTCTGCGAATTGACCTGCACCACCGGTTTGTTTCTTATGCCGGTACATAGCATCACCCATCCTTGTGATGGTCTCTTGATAAGGGACTCTGGGCAATTCTGCGGTTAGCGTAGTTTGGAACTTAGATTCTGCTTTCCGAATCGCGACATCGATATGCTGGTCCCCCATCCCTTGGAGAATTGTCTGTTTCGTGGAAGGTTCTTGGTGCCACGATAGGGTCATATCCTCCTCGCACAAACGTGTCAACGTCGGGCTGATTTTCGCAGAATCCGCTTGAGTCTTCGGGCCAACTGCAACCTGGTAAAGGGCATTTGGATATTCAGGAGCAGGAAGTGTCAATGGATGCCCTTTATCACACAGAGTATCACCGGTGGAAGTGATATTCATTTTTGGAACAGTCGCAATATCACCTGAGTGAACATTCTTCACCGCCATCTGTTCCCTGCCACGCATGATATTTATCGTGCCCAATCGTTCTTCGCCGTCTTTGGTTTGGTTCCAGACCCTTGAATCAGAATTTACCATTCCAGAATAAACACGGAAGTAGGTAATTTTGCCAACAAATGGATCAGCTGTGGTTTTCCAAACGTATGCAGCGAACGGATCGCCATCAATAGCTGTTAAGGGTTCCTCTCCACTAGTTCCAAGTGCAGTTACAGCAGCAGTGTCTGCAGGTGAGGGCATCAACTCAATGATTGCATCCAACAAAGGACCAATCCCAATCTCAGCAGAACCAGCAGCCACAAATACCATTACGAATTCACCACTGCACACAATTTTCTTCAGACCGTTGATGATCTCTACAGAACTTAGTTCTTCTCCCTCGAGATATTTTTCTAATAAAGCATCGTCGCCCTCTGCCGCAGCCTCGATCAATTCCATGCGGCCGGATTCTGCATCGTCTTTGTATTCGATGGGTATCTCGACAGCTTTTTTGCCATCACCAGGGTATGCCTTCATGCTTAATAAGTCAATCACTCCGGAAAAATCCTGATGCTCACCCATTGGCAGCTGCAGTGGTAGAAGCCGGCTGTCGGATATTAACTGCACAGAATCCAACGCTTTACGGAAATTTGCGTTATCGCGATTCATTTTGTTGATGACAATAAAACGAGGTAAGTTATATTCTTCACAATAATTCCAAGCAATCTCCGTCCCAACCTCTACTCCTGCCACAGAATCGACTGGTACTATTACACCATCCGCAACCCGTAAGGCAGAAATTACTTCACCAACAAAATCAGTATATCCAGGTGTATCGAGAACATTGATTTTATAGTCTTTATACTCAATTGGTATGATCGCAGTTGATAAAGACAAGCCCCTGCGGTTCTCTTCTTCTTCGTAATCGGCAACTGTGGATCCATCTTCCACTTTACCTAAACGGGTCGTAGCCCCCGTATAATGCAGAAATGCTTCAGCAAGCATCGTTTTACCTGAATTGCTGTGCGAAGCAAGTGCAATATTGCGGATTTTATCCGTAGTGTATTCTTTCATACGTTAACCTTCCTCAAGAGAAATGATGAATTCACAAAGCAACTAATTTTATGTTATATCCGCATCCTTGTCAAAGCTTGTTCGTAAATTTGAGTGACTTCTAGTAAAATCAACAACCACTCTGATAGTCGATCTTATGACCATTATAAATCTTAGTCTCTTGATGAAGATGCATACTACGGAAATTGACAGCTCACCATAAAGGTTTATAACGATCTTATTACCGCCGGTGGTGATTCTTCACGAATACAGAAGCATTTCAAATGGTGCAAATTTCTTAAAATTATCACTGCCCTAGCAAAAAGATTAATATCAATCCAATCATGAAAAACATCTTAAAGAGATTCTTTTTCTATCTTTGGTATCTGAGAAAACCTCCCTGGGATACAGGCGTATCCCCACCAGAATTAATCGACTTCATCGCGTCTAATCCTCCCGGCAGAGCCTTGGACCTAGGCTGCGGAACAGGTACAAACGCAATTACATTAGCTCAAAATCATTGGCAAGTGATTGGTGTGGACTTTGTTTCGAATGCTATCAAACAGGCTCATCGTAGAGCCCAGCAAGACGACATCCAGGTTGAATTTATCGTGGATGATGTCACGAAGTTAAATGCGATAAACGGTGATTTTGATCTCGTACTAGATATTGGATGCCTTCACAATCTGGCAGAATATGGGAAGCTGAAATACCTCCAAAATTTAAAACGCTTACTAGCCCCCCACGGTACATTATTGCTTTATACTTTCATCAAATCCGCTGATTCTGATAAGTCAGGCCTAAGCGAGGAAGATTTATCAACCCTTGCAAGTCAGCTTACATTGATCTTAAGACAAGACGGTAAAGATCGGGGTAAGCGGTCTTCTGCTTGGTTGAAATACAAAAACTAACGATCTTGTGTATCACTAGACGTCTACACGATGCTGGGAAAACCTCGGAAATGAATTTATTATTCTTATTTATGGATGGTATCGGACTTGGGGAGAACGACCCATCTACGAATCCATTTGCTGGTATTTCCCTACCAACCCTCCAGAAGCTTTTAGGAAATCGAAACCTCACTATTAACAGCGCGCCATTTGTAGGTGATATCGCTAGTCTCCTGGCAATTGACGCAAATCTTAATATAAAGGGGCTACCCCAATCGGCGACTGGTCAAGCAGTTATTCTAACTGGTAAGAATATCCCGGCGGATATTGGCTATCATTATGGTCCAAAGCCCAATCCTGAAGTTGCGCAATTTATCAAGATTGGCAACCTATTTTGTGCGCTAGAAGATATGGGCTTGAAAACTGGGTTATTGAATGCATATCCGCCATCGTACTTTGAAGCGATCAAAAACGGACGCAGGCTGTACTCAGCAATCCCGCTTGCGGTTAAATCGGCTGGCTTAGCATTAAGGAATGATCGTGACTTAATAAATGGGCAGGCAATTTCAGCAGATTTTACTGGTCAGGGTTGGCGGGAGCACTTGGGTTATGACGATATTCCGGTCATCTCTCCATATGAAGCCGGGAAGAGACTTGCACAGCTCTCGTCTGACCTTGATTTCGCATTCTTCGAGTATTGGTTGAGTGATTATGCTGGACACCGTCAGGATTTGTCCCAAGCCAAGCAGCTGTTAATATCCTTGGATCAGGTATTAAACGGGCTGATAGATAGTTGGAGTCCTGCCGAGGGCTTAATTCTAATAACTTCGGATCACGGTAATATGGAGGATTTATCCACCCGACGCCATACTAGCAACCCAGTTCCGGCAATATTAATTGGCGATATGAAATACCGGTCGCAATTTGCGGACTCCCTGCATGATCTGACTGACATTTATCCGGCGATCATAAGATTCTTTCAACCAGCGCAAAACGTAATATAATTAGGATATTACTTATAAATGAATTGATCATAATTGGAGCTCAACGTGTCAAAGGTAGCCATTGTTACAGATAGCTGCGCCAGCATACCGGGTAAACTCATTAATAATTTGAATATCCATATCGTTCCATACTATATCCACTGGGGCAAAAAAGTATGGCGTGACCTGGTATCTATTCAGCCAGCTGAATTCTATGAATGGTTACCAACAGTTCAAAATCTACCCACAACCGCCAGTCCGGGACCAGGCGATTACGTGAAAATGTACACTCAAGCAGTAGAAACGGAGGAAATCTCCGAAATAGTCAGCATACACATGACATCGAAAGGCAGCGGTGCCTATCAAGCAGCAAGGACAGCGAGCACAATCGTGCAGGAAACTTTCCCTGATATTGTCATCCAAATTATCGATACATTGAATGTATCCATGTGTCATGGGTGGATGGTTATCGAAGCTGCCAGGGCAGCTCTGAATGGGGCTTCTGCAGATCAGATCGTGACACTAGTTGAACGTATGATTCCGAAGACGATCATGCTCCAAACTGCAGATACACTTAAATATCTATATATGGGGGGTCGGATTGGACAAGCAAAAAGGCTAGTTGGGACGCTGCTAAATATTAAACCGATCATCAGTATGCAGGATGGGCTTATTGTGTCTCTAGGTCAAGCTAGAAGCCGTAAACGAGCTTATCAGATGATGGTAGACAACATTGAATCTACTGTTGGAAAATTAGGACGCATCAAGGTTGCTTATGTCCATGCCGCAGCGTTTGATGAAATCCAGCAGCTCAAAGACTTGGTCGAAGCTAGATTCGATTGTGTAGAGAGTATTATCACACAGCTATCCCCAGCCTTAGGCGTGCACACTGGACCCGGAACTGCGGGAGTATGCTACTACCCCGTAGTGCCTACCTCATAGATTAAGCATGGGGGTTATTGACTGCTTGGTAACGCGAGCTGTTCTTTTCTGTCATTTCACTAAACCATCATTTCTTAACTACATATGTAACCACCCAAACCTGCACTAAGCCGGTTTGATGTTCGTGAATTACACACAGTCATTCTGCTGGTCACCCGTATCAACCGTGATCTATCCCCCTACCAAAATTTCAATTTCTCATGGTTACGAGATTTACACCCAATCTATGCAGCTGTTTGAAATTCGCCCCTTGATTAATCCCCTTGATAACCGACTCAATATCAATAACCTTCGCCCCAGAGAGGGTGGTAATCCCATGATCAAAGAGGGCTGGTGAGAGAGGTGTACTCGGTCCTAGCAGCATTACATGAGCGCTGGGGGAGCATAACTCTAGTAAGCCGGAAAAAGATCCATTGATAATCGTCAAGCTCGTGATAGCTACAACATCAGCTTGCGGAATTATCTGTGGAGCTTCTTTTTCTGGGTAATCTCCTTTACGTGGTTCTCTCTCCAGCACGAATAGTTCACCAACTTCTTTCCCTAGACGGTGAACAAACGGAAAATGGCCCACCAGTACAACTTTTTTTTCTCTACCCAAGCGCGCGATTTCATGCTCGGCGTTGATTTCAACTGTCTTCTGGGGAGAATCTGGGAGCAGTGAATTTATCGCTGCAACACCAATGCTTCTTTCAAGGGTATTCGATGACAAAATATACCTTGCCAGCTCATCACTAATAAGTTCAGCAAGGTAACCGGCCTTCTCTACCGTTGCTTTTGCAGAGTGTTTGTTTTGATATTGCAGAGATGTGGCTAGACCACACTTTCTTGCTCCCCCGACCAAAGATACAACAGCTGTCCAACGAATCCCTATGCAGACATCAATAATCTGCCCCCGAGTGATCTGTCCTAGTAGCAGCTCTTCTATGATCATGATATTTAGCACCTACTCAAATATCCAAATCTGATGTGATCAGTACAGTTCCCGAAACACCATTTGGCATAGATCAATTGCGTACACTACTCAATTCCGCCGAGTTCCAATAAATGGCTGCTTATGTTACCAATGAATAGTCATCATATTGTAACAAATCTAATTACCATTGAACGAGAGCGCGTTGTGAACACAGCTCCGTAGCAGATTCTAAGAGCGATAAAGTTACCGTTAAAGGGCAGGCCATCAGCGAGTATAAACAAGGTGCTGTTACTCAGCGAAAATTGGATTTGCCTCAATCTTCGCTTTTACAATCCCCCAAACCACCTCCTATCGAGTTAGCGGTAAGTCAAAACATGCATTCCAACAAAGAATAAGTTACACTGGCGTTTCATCGTAGAAATAATCCGATCAACAAACATTTACTACTCTCCAAATTGCTTCCGGTTTAAAGAGAACTCTAGTAATAGGAGATTCACCATCCATATGAAGTCATACCAAACAAGAACGAGACCACCGGGGATCATTCCCCCATTGGGGACAAGGAAAATGGCAGGAAAAGCTCCCTGCCATTTTCCTGTGGCTCAACTATTTAGCATTAAATCATGCCTGGTCTTTATGCTGGCGGACTAATTCGCGCCTAAGAATTTTACCTACGGTTGTCTTTGGCAGTTCATCGCGGAATTCAACACTGCTAGGCACTTTGTACGAAGCTAAGTTCTCACGACACCAATCTTTCACCTCATCTTCACTCAGAGTCTGACCTGGCTTAACAACCACCCACGCTTTAACAGTCTCCCCGCGATAAGGATCAGGGACCCCTGCCACACCAGCTTCCAGTACTTTAGGATTGTCAACGATAACTTCCTCAACTTCACGCGGCCAAACCTGATACCCGCCGGGTTTAATTAATTCCTTCTTCCGATCGACGATATAAAAATATCCATCCTCATCGACTCGGGCGATATCGCCAGTATAAAGCCAACCATCACGAAGTGCGTTGCCAGTTTCGGTTGGCATATTGTGGTAGCCCGTAAATACTTGGGGGCCTTTTATTACTAATTCACCAATTTCGCCCGGAGACAAAACGGTCACCTCATCGTCCAGGCTTACTATCCGGCAATCTACATCGGGTAATGGTAGGCCAATTGAACCGGTGCGATTTTCACCTAATAATGGATTACAGTGTGTGGCAGTAGGCGCTTCGGATAATCCGTAGCCCTCGCACAATTTCCCACCGCTCAGTGCCTCAAACTGTTCCTTCGTTTCCCGCATTAAAGGTGCCGATCCGGATATACAAGCTTTGATGGTGCTGAGATCATATTTCCCAGCTGCTACGTCGGGAAATATATTGATGGCATTGTATAAGGTTGGGACACCAGGAAAGATTGTTGCTTTGTACTTTTGAAGATTGGTTAGAAGATCTGCCAAATCCCTCGGATTGGGGACCATCACCATTGCTGCACCAAGCTTCAACGCAGATAGCATCCCGGCAACCATACCATAGACATGGAAAAGCGGGATCGCCATCAGCATCGTTTCTTTACCTTCTTCGGCAGTAACCATCCAGCTGGTAATCTGCAGGGCATTGGCTACGAGATTCCGGTGTGTGGCGATGGCACCCTTGGAGATCCCCGTCGTTCCACCGCTGTATTGAAATAAGGCGATGTCATCAGGACTAACATCAACTTTTGGACGATCCTCTGGCGAGTGTTTTTCGATAATCTCCTGCATCCATTGATCACCATCCTCTAACTGGACCCGAAAACCATCCTTTTTCTCCTTCGTCAATGTAAATAGGAATGAGAGGATCGGTGGCAAGGCCTCCTTGATATTCGTAACTACTATCTTCTGGATCTTAGTATTGGGTTGGACTTGTTTGATCATGCTGTAAAAATTGCTCATGACGAGCATCACTTCTATCCCAGCATCATTAACTTGGTGCTCGATTTCACGTGCCGTATAAAGAGGATTTACCGCTACCACAACGGCTCCCAGTTTTAATATCGCGTAGTACGCCATCACAAATTGAGGTGTGTTTGGCATAAATACCCCGATACGGTCACCTTTGCTCACACCTAACTCCGCCAATCCAGCTGCTAATTGATCAGTGATCGAATTCATTTCTTGATAGCTAATTTTTGCTCCCTTAAAGATCGTGCATGGAGCTTCTGGAAATTGTCGAGCATTCTCTTCAAGGTAGTAATATAGTGAGACTTCGGGGTAATCTATGTGATGCGGCACCCCCTCATCGTATCTTTTCAGCCACACTTGCTCGTCCATATCCTCCTCCAGTTCGTTGTCCGCGATTAGGTTTGTCTTGCTTTATACAATAAGTATAGAGATAACTTAATCTTGTGTCAAATAGCGAATGTGTTGGGTATCAACTTGCCAATTGCTTAAGCGCTGTGCGAGAAAGCTCCTCTTGATACTCTACGCAAGCTATATTATCTGGATCAAGAGTTTTGATTAAGTTGTCAGGAGATCGAGGAGAGAGTAAAATCTGTAAAATCCTTTTATTTTGAGGCCAACAGCTTGGATAATGATAGTTATATTCCCCAGAGTGCGCTGGCAATTTATGCGCATCCAGATGATATTGAGTTTTCCTGTGCAGGAACACTAGCTCGCTGGGCAAACTCAGGTGCACGTATCGGATATTTAGTTCTTACCAGCGGAGAGGTTGGTATCGCCGAACCGGGGATGTCGAAATCAAGAGCGGTCCGTATCCGGGAAGCAGAGCAGAATGAAGCCGCGCGGATTATTGGCGCTGATTCGGTAACGTTTCTTAGGGAACCAGACGGGTTATTACAACCATCAATCGATCTACGCATGAAAGTTGTCCGCGAAATCCGCAGGTTCCGACCAGAAGTCATTGTATGTGGTGACCCCACTGTGGTATGGGCAGGTGAGACTTATATTAACCATCCAGACCATCGTGCTGCCGCGACAGTTGCTCTTGATGCTACATTCCCTGCGGCAGGCCAACCCAATCTTTTTCAAGAACTAGAACAGGAGGGCTTGACCGCTCATAAACCCCGCAAAGTCTTTGTTTCAGGCCGGCAACAGGTCAGCCAATATATCAACATTACGGATGCGATGGACCTGAAAATCACCGCATTGCGTGCACATAAAAGCCAGATGAAAGGCTGGGATCCTGCCCCGATGGTAAAGGAATGGGCGGCATCCCTGGCAAAAGGTAAAGAAATGCGCTATGCAGAAAGCTACCGGGTTATTACTCTAGTCAATGATGAAGATTGGGAAAAAACTAATGGCCGAGTCACTGAGCTGAAACCTCACGAAGCCCAGCGTTAGACTCATACAGCCTAATCACAATTAGCAACTCTCATCCATTTATCCATCCAAAGGAATAATTTCATCCAATTCTGGTCTTACACCAGTCTAGAATTTCGCTTACTAAATCATCAACAATGGTGTCACTGTAGTCAAACCATTGGATACCTGGATCATTAGCCTTAAACCAATTTGCCTGACGGCGGACATACTGGCGCGTCCTTCTCTTTACCAACATAACCGCTTCTTCTAGGGTAACCCGTCCTGCTAAAAATGCATATAATTCATAATAACCAATAGCTGACATCGATGATAAGTTTGCTGTATATCCTTGATCTAACAATTCCTGCACTTCATCGATAAAGCCATTAGCTAACATTGCATCAATCCTGGTATCAATCCTCTCATAAAGTTCAGTCCGAGGTCTTCGAATCCCCAACTGCAAACAATCGTAAACTGGCGTTCCTCTCTTCCGCAGTTCTGAGAAGCGACGACCAGTGGAAAAAATTACTTCGAGTGCGCGAATGGAACGTCGTAGATTGTTTGGTTCTATCTTTTCTGCTGCTGTTAGGTCCAAGACAGACAGCCGCTGGTGGAGTCCGAGTGCGCTAATTTCATCTGCCCAGTTTTCTAAGACCTGCCTCATCCTTTTATCCGGCATGACGGATGGTGGCAACCAATCCTCTACGACAGCACGAATATACTGTCCTGTTCCACCAACGAGTAATGGCACGGCACCAGATGACAAAACCTCTGCTGCTGCATATCGAGCAGCTTTTTGATATTTCACCAAGCTCCAAATTTCATTTGGTTCAGCGACATCAATGAGATGATGCCGCACACGCATTCGGTCGACAACCGAAGGTTTGGCAGTCCCAATATCCATACCGCGGTATAACAACCGAGAGTCTGCTGAGATAATCTCCCCTTGCACTCGTGCTGCAATGTGAATGGCGATCTCAGTCTTCCCAACTGCTGTAGGCCCCAAGATCACAACTAACGGTGGTGGACTCTTTCCCTGCCTTGTATTTGCTATACACATTGATTATTCGCTAACTGCATTGGGAAAATGGGTGATTACGAGTTGATTATCGGGTTCATTAATTTCAACGGCCACCACATCAATACGCCAATCACCTTCATAATCTGGAATTGTCTGTAAATGCGCTTCGGCTGAAGCGATCATATGATCGATTTTTGACCTGGTGATCGATTCTTCTGGGTAGCCATACGCACTGGATTGGCGGGTTTTAACCTCGACAAAGACAAGTATGTTTCCTTGTTCAACAATCAGATCAATTTCGCCATATTCCGTTCGGACATTGCGATCTAATACCTGATATCCTGTTTTGGCAAGATATTCGCTGGCGACTTTCTCCCCCCACTTACCGAGGTCTTTGGTTCGACTTACCATCGTTTCCGTGTGATAAATTTTCTTGCTATTCTTACGTGGATTGGTTGCTTTAATTTATCATCCCGCCCAAGTATTTCATTGTAGTTATCACACAACAATCCAACTGTACGATCGATTGCATAACTGGATGAATCGAGTTTTGCTTGTGCACCGAGGCGAATCCTAAGCTCTCGGTCGACAATCAAGCGGGTTAATTTCGCAGTATAAGCAGAAATATCTCCTTGTAAAACGAGCTGACCATTGACTCCATCCTCGATGATGTCGCCAACCCCCGGAGAATCGATACCCAGCACGGGTAAGCCTGTCGCAAGAGCCTCGATTACAGAAAGCGGATGAACTTCTGAAGCAGACGCCGTGATAAAAATATCTGCCATTGCTAAAAATGCAGGTACTTGCTCATATGGGACTCGACCTGTGAAAGTGACATTTTTATTAAGACCCATATGATTAATTCGATCTTCCAAGTTTTCCCGTTCGGGACCTTCCCCGACAATTAGCAGCTTTGCTAGCTCAACTGCTTGGGCTACTCCCGCGTATGCTCGAAGCAGAAATGGCAAGTTTTTTTCAGGTCCAATTCTCCCTACATATACTAAGACGATATCATTTTCATCGTAACCGAAATTACCTCGATCCATCAGTTGCTCGCAATCCATATACGGCTGGATATCGACACCGTTAGGAAGCACTACCACCCGGTCGAAAATCCCATATCCGGCAAGGACATGCTGTATTCCTTTGGAAGGTGCTATAACTAGATCACAAGAACGGCAAAATGATGATAGATACGCATCCAAAGCAGTTTCACTTACCACACCTGGCAACATTGGTAGATATGCTTGGGCGTATAGATCATAGCGCGTATGGTTAGTGAACACGATTGGGATCCCGCGCGGACGGCAAAAACGCATCGCCAGAGAACCACTGATAAACGGGTGGTGAATATGAACAATATCCATTGTTTGGAGTAAGTTCCGCGCGGTGCGTGAATATGATAAATTCAAATGGAATCCTGTATCCAAAAGTGGTAGTCCAGGCGACCGAATGATGTTTTCTTCATCGTCGACATAATCAAGAGATCCGAAAGTAAAGACATACACCTCATGACCGATAGATTCGAGGTGTTTCTTGGTGAGTGCAACTACATTCGTTACACCGCTGATATGAGGTTTATAGAGATCCACCATCATTGCTATACGCATAATTCACCAATCAAGAACTGCGGCCTTCACTGGTTGACATACCCGAACCATATTAACCGACCTAGTTATAATCATAATACAAAACTTGGCAGTTACATTGAGGAAAGGTACAATCCCATTGTGGTAAAACACCAGCACTTACCAGAAATCAACAGGTTGAGCGTCCTGACAGCTGTAATCCTTCTGACATATGCTCTGGCTCGATATATCGACCTGCCCTCACGTGAGCTGTCTCTCCAATTGCCTGGAATTTATCTGTCCGTTTCGATTAATATCCGTACGGCAGTTACATTATTGAGCGCGTTAACAACTGCAAGCGGTGCTGATTGGCTTTTTAGAAGCCACCCAGAATTCGGCAAGACCCCTACTTATGAGCACTGGCTGCTCCCTGCCTTAACAGCTTGGGTTATAGGCATCCCTTTGTTTCAAATCCCTATCGGATTGACCTGGTGGTTTGGGTTCTTTATTGCTGGAGTGATGCTGGTATCCATTCTCATTGCCGAATATATAACGATTGATCCCGATGATATTCGCCATTCGGTTGCTGCTTCGGGTTTGACCGCACTATCTTTTGGTCTCTTCCTCATGTTAGTGATATCCTTGCGGTTTGCCGGGTACCGATTATTTTTAGTCCTTCCAGCGGTCACTATCTCGGCATGGCTGGTTTGTTTGAGAGCACATTTTCTTCGATCTCACCGATCATCCGCTATCGTGTACGCATCTTTGGTGGCAATAATTACTGCCCAAATCACAGCTGCTTTGCACTACTTACCGATCTCAGCAACTTCGTATGGTTTACTCTTGCTCGCTCCGACATATACCTTAACCAGCTTCTTCGCTAACATGCAAGATGGTGATCCAATCCGGCAGGCAGCCATGGAACCATCGATAATATTTGCAGTTTTCCTGGGATTTGTTTTATGGATCGGGTAAGCAAGTCATATACCAATACGATTCGAGTACATTCCTCCCATATGGAGAAGATGCGGGCGCATGTGGATTCTACGGCACCGGAAGAAGCTTGCGGGATTCTTGGGGGGTGTGCAGGGCAATCTTATAAAGTTATACCCGTTGAAAACGTATGCCACAGCCCAGTGCGGTTTCGGATGGAACCCCAAGCTCAGTGGAATGCATTTCAATACTTGGAGAGGGAAGGGCTTGAGCTTATCGGCAACTACCATTCTCACCCTTCCGGATCTGGAAAACCGTCGCTAACAGATATTAGGCAAGCGTACTACCAGGAAGGTTTCTACTTAATATGGTTCAGAAACGATAAGAATTGGCAGTGTTCCGCTTTTAGAATAGAAAATGGCGCAGTGAGTCGAGTGAAAATCATTCTTGAAGCATGAGCAAAGTAACCAACGTACTTAATAAGTGTTGCTATAGTTAATCAATAATTCGGAGGCCAGCTCGAGAATGCAGATCTTACTGAACGCGGCTTTACTAGCAGCGGCATATTTATTGGGTGCAATACCGATCGGGTTATTTGTCGTTAAGTGGCTCTCAGGTGAAGATGTACGTACGGTAGAAAGTGGCCGCACAGGTGGGACGAATGTGTTTAGAGCTGCAGGTGTATTGCCAGGCGCGATAACCATATTCTTAGATGGTTTTAAAGGTACGCTCAGTGTATGGTTGGTTCTACTGCTCGCCCCCGGAAGCGACTGGATAGCGGTAATCGCAGCTCTCTTGGCGATCATCGGACACAACTATTCTATCTTCTTACTCGAGCGTGATAATCACGGACGACTTCGCTTTCGTGGTGGAGCTGGAGGCGCGACTTGTGCCGGGGGATCGGTTGGATTATGGTTTCCCAGTCTCTTTATAATCGCCCCGCTCGCTCTCGTAATCCTGTACTTCGTTGGTTATGCATCAGTTGCAACAATGAGCATCGCGTTATTATCTATGCTCCTATTTGCAATTCGGGCGTGGATGGGTGCATCACCCTGGGAATATGTGTTCTATGGTTTCTTTTCATTCTTCCTGCTAGCCTGGTCTCTGCGACCAAATATACGGCGGCTCATCCAAGGCAATGAAAGAATGGTAGGTTGGCGTGTCAAGAAGAAGAAAAACTCTCAAAGCTGATCCAGAAATCTTTAGCTGTAATACACCCCTGATAGCATGCCCCACTATTTGATCTGCTGGGGGTATTTGCGATTAGAAATCTTCCTCATCAGACCCAATCGGAGCTTCCCCAAATAGCTGCTGATAGAGTGCAACCAAATTCCGCCGGTGGAGTTCTTCTGCTAATCCCCCGAGTAGAACTCGGCTTTTCCCCGCATCTTCAACGCTGAGTTCTTCCAATAGATCGAGGGGATATTTTCGTCGTGATGCCTTGCGAACTGTCTTTCGGATCACGGATAAGTAGTTAAGGTTGTCTTTAATATAACCTTCTAGCTCTCCCCTGAGAATAATATCCCCATGACCTTGGATAACGTTTTCAAAACCTAACCGTTTGATTTCCTTTAAGGATGCTGTTAACTCATCGATATTGCCATCAACAATATACGGGATCGGCATACATACATCTCCCGCAAAAAGGACCCGATCCTCATCTATCATAACTCCGACATTATCTGCACTATGCCCAGGCAACCCGAAGATTGATAAATTTTTCTTTCCAACCCGCAGCTTCATTGTCCCTGTATTAAAAGTTACCTGCGGCAGCACAATCTTTACGTTACGAAAACTTAGATTCTGCTTGCGTACGTTTTCTAATGATGGCATCCCACGGGTTTCTAGCCATTCTCTGCAAAGTGAATGGCTTATTATGGTTGCACCAGGGAAAAAATAATTCCCCCATGCGTGATCGGCATGGTAATGCGTGTTGACAACATACCTGACAGGGACATTGAGTTCTTGTTCGATAAATTCGCGTATAGCTAAAGATTCTTCCGGCATTGCCAGCGTGTCAACCAATACGGCCCAGTTTGGACCAATCACCGCTCCTGCAGTGACTTGCGCATACATGTCGCTTTGGAACAAATAAACGTTATCAGAAACTCTTTCGCGTTGAATCATATTCCCTTCCAATTGGAAAATGTTATCGAAGGATAGCACAAAGCAGGTATCATAGTCAAGATAATCATGTGCGATTTAACGGGTGTGGATATCCTTGTGGAATTTGATTTGATCAACCAGGGTGATTTTCAGAGTGTCAATGCAAAGTAGAAATGTCCTGTTTTCTACAAAGAAGAAATATCCTATCATAGGGGCTCTCCAAAGTAGCATAAGTAGAGCCTGTAGAAAAGTGGTAATGCTGACGCATTGCTCCGGAGTGTACCCTTCGTAAAACTCCATGCGTATGGATGGGTTCGATGGAGGGCTGGAAATT
>Ga0209013_10000034_pt1 | contig 90493 bp, 81 predicted proteins | sample Cruoilmetagenom2_FD_187291 | JGI IMG/M metagenome (GOLD analysis project Ga0209013, IMG submission 187291) | Oil polluted marine microbial communities from Coal Oil Point, Santa Barbara, California, USA - Sample 2 (SPAdes) (version 2) | ecosystem: Environmental > Aquatic > Marine > Oil seeps ... | reverse complement strand
CGTCGAGCACCCCGAGGCGAGAAAACACTGCTGGGTGCGGTGCATCGCCGTCCGTAGCAGAAAGCTGGTGAGAAGTGCGGGTTAACGGTTCCACGGTGTAGCTGTGCATGTCTCCCGAGCGGAGAATGAATACCCGCCGTTCGACAACCAACCCACCGATCTCGACCTCGAGCACCCACCGCCCCGGCAGGAGATCGGAGAACCGGGCTTCCGGGTCGAGGCGGGTGCGCCGCACCTCGCCGCCGGCGCCGTGAAGAACAGCCAACGGGGGGTCCTCCCGCCACTGGGTCGGGAGTCGACACACGAAATCCGCCCCCCTGTTGGGTCGTGCGACCCTGCCGTCGTGTCTGGGGAGGCGCTCGAGTCCGTCGGTCCCCGCGGCAACCACGCGAATCTCCGGCAGGTTCACGACGGTGGCTTGGTACGTCAGGTGGCGCGGGGTCACAGCCCAAAGACCGAGGGTCGGATCGGTGGCGACCCAACCGGCCCCGGGAAGCCGGCACTCCAACCAGCGGTGGCGGATCGCGCCGTGATCGCCAACCAGCAGACCGCTGATGGTTCGCGCCTCGAATCCGGCCGCGCGCAGCAAAGCCACCGCCGCGTTGGCGAGACCGGAGCATCGCCCCTGTCCCCGATCGAGAACCGACGCCGCATCCTGGGGGCCGGTGTCCGCAGTGTCGACGGCTACGTGGTCCGCCGCCCACTCGAGCACCAGCGTGGCGGCTTCCCAGGATTCAAGATCGGGACGCAGCTTCGCCTGCAGCCGTCTCGGGAGCTTGAAACCGGGCGGCACGACGGGTCCCGGTCCTTCGAGAACGTCGGCGTAGGAGTCGGTAGCGCCGATCGGGGCCAACGAGGTCGCCACGTGGATTGTGACCACGTCTGCAGCGGCCATTTGCACTTCCTGGATATAGCCGTTGCTTGCCGATGAAACGGGAAAATCACCGGCTGTCAGCAGATAGTCAGCCTCCTCGGCACGCACCGGCGCCGCCAAGAGAACGGTCCACACCAGGATGGTGGTCCAGGCCGAGATGAGAATTCTCACCCGATTTCGGCCTTCCGCTTGACGAACCCGTCGAGCACGCCGTTGACAAAACGGCCCGAATCCTTGGCGCCGTACTTCTTGGCGATTTCGATTGCCTCGTCGATGATGACCGCGTGCGGCGTGTCGGTTTCGTTCATCAGCTCGTACATGGCGAGGCGGAGGATGTTCCGGTCGACCGCCGCGAAACGTTCGAGACGCCAGTGCGTGGTCTGCCGTCCGAGCTCCTCGTCGATCGCCTCCAGTCGCTCGAGAGTGCCGCGGAGGAGAACGTCGGCAAACTCGCGTTCCCCATCAGACGCGTTGCGCCACTCCTCGAAGCCCGCCTGCATCGCCTCCGGCGACGCATCGGTCAGCTCGTATTGATACAAGAGTTGCAGGGCGAGCTCTCGAGCGCGGCGACGTGTGCCCACTAGCTCACCTACTGCCCCCGGTCGAGCCTCTCCGACAGACGCGCCATCTCGATGGCGGCGAGAGCGGCTTCCCATCCCTTATTTCCCATTTTAGTCCCCGCGCGTTCGACCGCCTGCTCGAGGGTGTCGGCGGTGATCACGCCAAAGGTCATGGGAATACCGGTATTGATCGCCGCTTGAGCAACTCCCTTGGTAACCTCGGCGGCAAGGAGATCGAAGTGGGCGGTGCCTCCCCGAACCAGCGCCCCGACGCTGATCACCGCGTCGAACCCGCCGCCTCCGGCAAGCTTGGCGGCCACCATCGGGATCTCCCAGGCGCCGGGGACGCGCACGATGGTGATCTGGTCCTCCACCGCGCCGTGTCGGAGCAAGCAGTCCACGGCCCCCGATTCGAGGCGTGAGGTCAGCGCCTCATTGAAACGACTCACCACGAGTGCGAAGCTCAGACCCTGTGCGTCGAGATGTCCTTCGATGACCTGCATCGTCCCTCCAAAGGTGCATTGTACCGCGATCATGCGCCGACGGCACGATTCGCCATGAATCTCACCACCTCGCTACACGGCGCAGAATTCTCAGTTCTCAATTCTCAATCCCAAATTCTCAATTACCACTCACCCCCCGGGAAATTGGGTGGGCGTCGGTCACAATTGAGAATTAAGAATTAAGAATTGAGAATTCGCCAATGATTGCCGCTTCGGCCAGGCGGCGACCGGCATCAGTGGCGCGCAGCAACTCGCCACTGCGTTCGAGGAGCAACCGCTGTTGGGCCTCCCGAACCACCTGCTGCGTACGTCCTGTGCTCCACTTCAGATGGCGATGGAGACGCGGCAGGCTGCACTCCTCCGGGGCCGCCTCGGTGTCCTGGTGGTGGAGGAGGTGAACGACCAGCATGCGGACACCAAGGTCGAGACGCTGCGCTGCGCGCCGCCGTCCCTGGGCCAGCAGCCCGCGCCGCGGCGCAAACCAGAATGCGAACGAAAAGAGCACACCACACGCGGCAGCCATCGAGCCCGCGATCGAGACGTCAAAGAGAAACGCCACGCCGTAGCCGAGCACGGCGCTCACAGCCGCCACCAACGCCCCGAGCCACATCATCGGCGCAAAACGATCGACGACCAGATAGGCAGTGGCCGGGGGGGCAATCATCAGCGCCACCACCAGGATCGAGCCAACGGCGTCGAAGGCCCCGACTGCGGTGATCGACACCAGGGTCATCAGCGAGTAGTGGATCAGGGCCGGCGAAAAACCGAGCAAAGCTGCGAGGCTCGAGTCGACCGTCGCGAGCTTGAGCTCCTTCCATACGAGAGAGATCACGACCAGATTGAGGAGCAGAATGGCGCCCATGGTCCACAGGGCGCGCGGACCGAGATCGACGCCGCCCATCGTCAGACGGTCGAACGGCGCGAAGGCGAGCTCGCCCAGGAGCACCGAGTCGGTGTCCAGGTGGACGCCACCCGCGTACCGCGATATGAGGATCACGCCGATTGAAAACAGAGCCGGAAACACGAGACCGATGGAGGCGTCCTCCGGAACCAGCCGTGACCGGATCAGCGCTTCGATGAGGACAACGGTCAGCACGCCGGTCGCCGCCGCGGCGAGCAGCAGCAGGGGCGAGTTCAGATCGCGGGTGAAAAAAAACGCGACCACAATGCCGGGCAGAATCGCGTGTGAGATCGCGTCTGAAACCAGCGCCGTTCGCCGCAGTACCAGATAGGCGCCGGGCAGGGCCGCAGCAACTGCGGTCACGACCGCGATGAGGACAATCTCGAGCTCCGGACTCATGATTCCACCTCACGCTCGAGGACCCGCTCCGCCTCCCGCCGACCGATCGCGGTCGGCGCCCACAGACCATCACCGGTCGCGCGGGCGAGACCGCGATCCGCGAGACCCTCGAGGGCCGCACCGACGTCAGCCCCGCCCGGGCTCATGGTTCGCAGGACCGCGATGCTGTGGCCGTGATCCGGGTCGCCAGGGTGCTGCAGCGACAGGGCAAAAAGGTGCATCAGCACCGGATCGAGATCGGGCGCTCGGAGCAGCCGGCCGAGACGTAGGAAACGCCACACCAGACCCCGCCGAGGCGCCAACATCAGCGAGACGACCACAACGGCGCTGAGCACGAGCACGATCGTCGGACCGGTTGGGAGACGCGGTACGGTCGAGGACATCACCGACCCGGTCACGCCGGAAAAGACCCCGATCATGGCGGCGAGGAAGACCATCGGCGCGAGTCGCCGGCTCCACTGGCGGGCGGCTGCCGCGGGCGCCACGATCATCGCGCTCATCAGTACCACACCGACCGTCTGCAGACCGATGACGATGGCCACCACCAGGAGGAGGGTCAGGAGACCGTCGAGGCGCCTGATCGGTAGACCGAGGCTGGAGGCGAAATCTGGATCGAAGCTCAGGAGCTTGAACTCCTTCCACAGCATGACGAGGACCACCAGCACCGCCGTGGCGAGCACTGTCATCGTCACCACGTCGCGACGGAGCAGCGATGCCGCCTGCCCGAAGAGAAATGAATCGAGACCTGCCTGGGCCGCACTGGGCCGCTTTTGGATGTACGTCAGCAGCACCAACCCGAGGCCAAAAAACACGGAGAGGACGATCCCGAGCGCGCTGTCGAAAGGAACCCTCGAACGCCCCACCACCGCGCGCACCACCAGGGTACCGATCCATCCTGCCAGCCCGGCGCCGACCATCAACACCAGCGGCGCCTTGGAACCGGTGAACAGGAAGGCGAGGGCGATCCCCGGCAGGGCGGCGTGACTGACCGCGTCGCCAAGCAGACTCTGGCGGCGCAGGTAGGCAAAGGACCCGAGAGCGCCGCTCGTCGCCCCGAGAACCGCAGAACCGAGGGCGACAAGGCGCAGGGTGTAGTCGCCGAAGAAGTCCATCAGAGGTCAGTTTCCCGGATCTCCAGCACCCCGACCCGCCCGCCGAAGGTCAGACGCAGGTTTTCTTCGGCAAAGACATCGCTCACCGGACCGGAATCGATCGCCCGCACGTTGAGGAGCAGTACGAAGTCGAAGTACTCGGGGACGGTCTGTAAATCGTGGTGGACGACGATGATCGTCTTCCCCTCCTCCGCAAGACCGTCGAGAACGCCGATGATGGCTCGTTCGGTTGGCGCATCCACGCCCTGAAACGGCTCGTCGAGGATGTTGATCGGTGCGTCCTGAACCAGGGCGCGGGCGAGCAGGACTCGTTGCTGTTGACCTCCCGAGAGCTCGGCGATCGGTCGTTTCAGAAACGCCGTCATCCCGACCTGCTCGAGAGCCGCCTCCGCCTGCCGACGCTGAGCCGCGCCGCTCCGGTGAAACCAGCCCAGTCGTCCATAGGTGCCCATGGTGACCACGTCGAGAACATCGGTGGGGAAGTCCCAGGACAGGGTGGCTCTCTGAGGAACGTAGGCGATCTGTCCCTGCGCGCTTGTCCTCGGTTGTCCGAAGATGCGCACCTCACCGGCGACCGGCCGCACCAGACCCATGGCCGCCTTCACCAGGGTGCTCTTGCCCGCTCCGTTGGGGCCGATGATCGCCATCTTCACTCCGACCGGCACCTGGAGATCCACATCCCACAGCACCGGCTGGTCGGCATAGGCAACCGTGAGATCCTCGACCTCGAGCGCCCACTCTCCTCCCGCGTCCTGCATCATCATCCTCCCAATCGCCACGACAGACCTGCTCCCAGGAGAAGGTCGAGACCTTGACCGGTCAATCGCCGCGCCGCCCGCACGTCGAGTTGGAGATCCGGGCTCAGCAAGTACACAACACCCGTCTGAAAGGTCAGAGTGTTGGGCCCCCGCGCGTCCTCCCGGTTGAAACCGTAGAGCTCGAAGAACACCGACGCGGCATCAGTCAGCCCGACGCCCAGCGCCGCGCTCGCCCATGTGCTGGTGAACCGCTCGCCGTCACCGGTGGGACGGGCCGCACCGAGATTGACCCCAAGCCCCAGCGTCTTTGAGAGCTCCCAACCGAGGCACAGCACCCCGACCGGCTGCCAGCTGGAATTGCCGAAGGCCGAGCCGCCGGTCGGCACTGTGGTCGATGCGATGAGCGCCGCCTCCATGCCGCCTATCAACCCCGTTCCCTCGCCCTGTGCGAGCTCGTACTTGAGCCCCACGGCGGAATCGGTGAAGCCCGATCGGTCATCGCCCGAGCCCCGCTCCCAGGCGTAGATGGGGAGCACGAATCTCAGCTCGAGTTTTGGTGCGACACCCCAGCGAGCGAGAACCTCGCCGAGGGTCGTGACCTCGGCGCCGCCCTCGAACTCGGCAAAAGTGAAGCCGCCCTCGAGCTGCAGCACGCCTCGGCCAACCGTGCTCGAGCTTTCGGTGAAGTCCGGCCGGTCTGTCACCAGCGGTTCCTCAGCCGACCCGACCGCCGGCAGAGCTAACACCATGATCATGGCCGCACAGATGCTGCGAAACCTACGTATCAACAATCAGTCGCTCCTAATCGGCTCTGAGAGGTTTGGCAAGCGAGGTCGCGATAGTTTCCACGTTAGCGCGCACGGTTCCGACATAGGTCCCCGCAGGCGTCCCCTGGTCGCCAAGGGAGTCGGAGTACAGGGTGCCGCCGATCTCGACTGCGAATCCCTGGGCCTCCACCGCCTCCTTGAGCGCGTGCACGTACCGTGGCGGCACCGATGTTTCGACAAAAATCGCCGGGACGCGGCGCTCGGCGATGAAGTGGGCCAGCTCCTTGACGTCAGACGTTCCGGCCTCCGAGGCGGTGCTCACCCCGAGCAGGCCGTAGACCTCGAAACCGTAAGCGCGGCCGAAGTACGAAAAGGCGTCATGGGCGGTGACCAATACGCGCTGCTCGGGCTCGAGGTCTCCCACACGCCCGTGCACCCAACCGTCAAACGCCATCAGCTCATCGTGATAGGCCTGCGCTCGATCTCGAAAGGCATCGGCGTGGGCAGGGACAAACTCGGCCAGCGCGTCGGCCACACAGCGCGTCGCTCGAGCCCACAGACCGACATCGAACCAGACGTGGGGATCGTGCAACCCGGAGAAGGCGGCCGACGTGATCAGCTCGTCGGCAGGCAGGCACTCACCCACCGCCACCGTCATCACCCCACGTTCGCCCATGCTTGCAAGCACCTCGGTCATCTTTCCCTCGAGGTGGAGGCCGTTGAAGAAGATCGCTTCCGCCGAGCTCATCCGACGCACGTCACCCGCCGAGGCCTTGTACAGATGGGGATCGACCCCCGGACCCATGAGCACCTCGAGCTGCACCTCGGGCCCTCCGATCGTGCGCACCAGATCACCAACGACGGTCGTTGTCGCAACCACTCGAAGCCCGCCGCTCTCCTCAGGCGCCTGACCACCGCAAGCCGATATGACCGCCACAATCGCCAGAGTCACGATTCTTTTCATTCACTCACCCTCCATCCACAGTCTCTCCGCCAGGTATCCTGGCAGGAGAACGCTCTCGCCGCCCACCCGCACTCTCAGTGCAGTCCCCTCGGCCTTGATGACCTCGACCGAGCTCCCCGGCGCGAGCCCGAGGCGACCCAGGAGGTCGAGATTGTCCCGATCCTGGGCGCCGACCCGGGCGACGACGGCGTGCGCCCCGGCGGCCAGCTCGGCGAGGTTGACCGGCGAGGTGTCACCGGGCATCGTCAGGTCCTCAGCAGGTATGGGATCGCCGTGTGGATCGTGGGTCGGATGCCCCATGGCCTCGGCAATCCGCGCCTCGAATCGCTCCGAGATCACGTGCTCGAGGCGTTCCGCCTCCTCATGGACCTGATCCCAACTGTATCCGAGCTTTTGCACGAGATAGGTCTCGAGCAGCCGGTGGTGGCGGAGCATCTCCAACGCCACCCGGCGTCCTTTTCCGGTCAGTGACACTCCCTGGTAGGGGGTGTGCTCCACGTATCCAAGCTGGTCGAGGCGATGGACCATCTCGGTGACGGACGCCGGTCGCACCTCGAGGCGATGGGCGAGCGTCTGGGTGCCGACCTTCTGCCGACCCTCACTGAGGATAAAGATCTGTTTGAGATAATCCTCCTGGGCCTCCGAAAGAGAGGGTCGGAACCCTTCGTCGTCGCGTGATGCGCGTGCCTTGTGCATATTTTTAGGTTAACCTAAAAATTGCTCCAGATCAAGCTCCCCTGTTGATCGAAATCAGATAAAATCACCGCGGAGGACTCGCCATGTGTGACAACGAGCTGTTGATGATGACCTGCCGGCCGCTGCCGCCGGGCACCCCGCCTTTGACCGGCCACGACCTCGAGCACAAGCTGAGCCATGCCGAGGGCTGGGAGATCGCCGACGGCGCTCTGACCAAGACCTTTCAGTTCGAGGATCACTACCAGACGATGGCCTTCGTCAACGCCGTGGCCTGGATCTCGCATCGCGAGGACCACCACCCCGAGACGGTGGTGGGTTACGACGCCTGCACCCTGCGCTACAGCACCCACTCCATCGGCGGCGTCTCCGACAACGATTTCATCTGCTCCGCCAAGGTCGATCACCTGGTGGGAGATTGAGGGAGGCAGGATGAAAGCAACCCGAATCGTCTACGCGTCCTTCGCCATGGTTGCCCCGGCCATCCTCGTGCTTGCCGCATGTGGGGCATCGGGGCCCAAGCCCGGCACGCCGGAAGCCTCCTATGTCGACCTCGGGTGCGCCAAGTGCCATGGGGCCGAGCGCGAGGGGAAACGCTCGGGACCGTCGCTCGTCAAGATCGAGGACCACTGGGACGAGGAGGGTCTGATGCAGTATTTGAGAGACCCGAAGACCTTTGTCGACGCCAACCCCCGTCTCTCATACATGGGCGAGCAGTACCCTATCGCCATGCCAGCCTTCGCCCACACCGACGAGCAGCAGCTGCGGCAGCTGGCTGAGTTCATTCTGAACAGCTAACCCGGTGAGAAAACCGGGCTAAACAGACGCCGGTCCCTCGGTTGAATTCAGAGTTGCCACCTGACCTCCCTCGCCACGCCGGTCGGGCGCGGGGTCATTCAGAATTCCGAATTCATAATTCCGAATTCGAGGTCACGCGTTAGCGGGACCTCGCAGCACTCTCGCCGGCAGCAGCAGGATCGAGTGCAGGAACTTGAAAACCGCATCGACGGTGATGCCAATGAGGCGGAAGGGCAGCAGCAGCAGCCATACGATCGGGTAGAGCACCAACGCCAGCAGCGCCAAGGGCCAGGCGATAACCAGCAGGATCAACCACAGGATGAAAGTCCACATTTTCTCCTCCATCCTTTAATACGCAGGCGAGCCGCCGGTTGTTCCCGTGCTCGGGTGGCGGAGTAATCAGTGATCAGTGATCAGTTCCTCCCGCCCACGATGTGGATCAGGTCGCCGGTATCCGGATCCCAACGCACGAGGGCGCCCGTCCGGTCGGTGAGGAGGCGGTCGGCGGCGGGCTGGTCGACGAACCAAAAGCTCGTTCCGATCGCGCCCGACATCCACCGGAATCCGGCCCTGACCCTGTCGACTCCCACGGCCACCGGTCTCCAACTCCCGGCGTCGAGATCGATGAGGTCGGCGCGCCGGCCCTCCGACCAGACTGACGGATCGGCGAGACGGAGCACCACGAGCTCGCCCGGAAGCGCCTCGCCGCCGAGCTTCGCTTCAACGCCGACTCCGAGATCGTACTCAGTATGTTGGGCCCCGTCCAACGACTCCACGATCAGCCACTCCCGCCCGTCATCCTCCTCGCGCAATGTTGCCATGCGACCGTTCGAGAGAAGGTATGGAAAGCCTCCGGCGAGCGTGCGGATGAACTCGCCGCTGCGAGCGTTGTACATGTTCCGCATCCCATGATCGGGTCCCTCGGCCCTCCACCCGATCACCATGTTCTCAACTCCCGAGTCGAAGGCGGTCCAGAAACGATCCGGCGGCCCGGCAATCTCTCCCGTTCGCACGATCTCCCCGGACGGAACTCGCACGTCGGCAATGCGGATCGCATGCCCCTCCCTCTCCGACGCTCGGCCATACAGCCGGATCGTGTCACCGTCGAGGAAGAACATGGTCGACCCGTGCAGATCCTCGGGCAGCCGTACGGCCGTCACCAGCCGCTCGCCGGTGAGCTCGTAGACTGACAGGATCTCGTCCTCGACAAAGGCCATCTGCGTCCCGTCGGGCGACAGCTCGAAGCCGGTACCGGGAGGAACCAGGATCTTCGTCGACACGGTTTCCAGCTCCAACCCGTCAAGAGCTACATACCGGATCGCGCGCGGCTCCTCCCCCCTACCCTGAGCCAGCCACGCCGCGTGGCGACCGTCGATCGAGAACACGATGGTCTTCCAGGACCACAGCGCCTGGTGGGGCAGGGCCAGCCACCTGTCGTCAGTGGTCGAGATCAGGAAGCGGCACCGGACATCGAGTCGCCCTGGGGCCGATCCGAAGGCCTCGACCCATTCCCCAGTCGGGGAGACCGACAGAAGCTCGACCCGATCGACGTCCGCAGGTTTGAAGCTCTGCAGCCATCCCGCGTACGCCCCCACTGCGCCGATGGTCACGGCGAGGACGCTCCACAGGGTGATCGAGAGGGCGGCGTGGGTGCGCCGCAAATCGCAGCGTCCGGCCACCGTGGCGACGGCGCCGCCGGTCACCAGCGCGAAAACAAGCGCCGCCAGCAGCGCGCCGGCTATGACCCATGAAGCCGACTCGGCCCCCATCCACAGTAATGGCCGCAGAGTCACCCAACCAACGACACCAGCAACGACGATACCGACCAGATCCAGAAAGAGCCACGCCGTGCGCGCCCGCACCATCACGCTCGCCGCGTGCGCGGCCAGGAAGAGCAGCACGGGCACGCCGAGGAAGGCGATCGCCAGCGGCCAGCCGTCCGCGACCCCAAGGCTGGAGCCGGCGCTGCCGCCGCCGAGCAGGGCCGGCAGCACGACCAACACCTCGGTCGCGAAGACGAGCGCGAGGGCCGCCGCGCTGCGGCCGACCCATACCGCGAGCCCCTTCACGGGTCGCGCGAAAAAGAAACCGAGCCGGCCGGCGGAGAGGTCCGAACCGAAGATCGCGGCGCCGAGGCCGATCGCGAGGCCCCACCCCAGGGCGAGGGCGAGCGCGCTCGAGCTCACGTCGCGCACGTCGGCCGGGTCATAGGCTCCGAGACCCGGCAGCAAGGGCATCAGGATCGCAATGACCGCAGCCGCGGCCGCAACCAACAACAGATCGCGACGCGCCACCAGCTCACGCCTGAAAATTGCAAGAGTCGAGCTCATGATCGACCTCCCCGCTCGTCGCCGCAGAGGGCGATGAAGATCTCTTCGAGCGACAGCGGCTCGATCCACGTCACTTCGACCGGCGCTTCTTGCCGAAAGCGTCCGAAGCCGATCTCAGAGAAACCGCCGACGACCGCGCCGGTTGCACCGCCAGCCGCGCCCGAGGCGATGACATCGAGGTGCTGGAGACCGGCGTCGATCCTCTCCGACGACACCTCAGGGGTCTCCGACCAGATCAACCGGCAGAAGCGGGCCTTGAGGGTCTCTACCGGCTCGTCCACCAGGAGCGAACCGTCCTGGAGCACGCCGACCCGGTCGGCGATGCCCTCGATGCCCGCGAGATCATGGGTCGTCAGGAAGACGGTCGTACCGCGATCGGCGAGATCGCCGATCAGCTCCTCGTAGAGGTCACGCCGCGCGACCGCATCGAGGCCGAGGGTCGGGTCGTCGAGGATGAGCAGATCGGGTGAGCTCGACAGAGCCAGAGCGAGTGCAAACTGGCGCTGCTGACCCTTGGACAGCCGGTCGAAACGCTGCCGCCGGGGGACGCCGAATCCTTCGAGCCGCGAGAAGAACTCCTGTCCGTTCCAGCGCGGCGTCACCGATACCATAAAGCGTTCAACCCTCTCTGCGGTTGTCGTCGGTGGAACGTCCGGGTTTTCCGGCACCACCCCGACCCTAGCCATCACCCGCCGCCGATCGCGCCACGCGTCGAGGCCGAAGATTCGCGCGCCACCAGCACTGGCCCGTCGCTGACCGAGCAGACAACGCACCGTCGAGGATTTACCCGAACCGTTGCGCCCGAGGAGCGCGTACACCAAGCCGTTCGGGACCACCAGCGACACATTGTCGACCGCGGTCAAGCGCCCGTAACGAACCGTCAGCCCGTCCAGCTCCACTACAGCTCGATCATTCATCGTGCGCTCCTTCACCGCTCTTGGCCCCGGTCTTCCAGCTCTCCTCGACGGCCCAAACGGCCTCGTCCCGGTCCGCGCCGACACTGGTTGCGACACCGACGTACGCCGCCGCACTGTCAGCCAACAACCTTCGTCGCAGCTCGTTGAGGACGGTAGACGGCAGCTCGGCCACAAAGGTGCCCTCGCCACGGCGCACCGTCAGCAGCCCGGCGTCGGTCAACCGCCGGTAGGCCTTGGACACCGTTGCCGGATTGACCCTGAGGGCCTTGGCCAGCTCGCGCACCGACGGCACAACGGCCCCGGCCGCCAGATTCCCAGAGGCCACGAGCCGCCGCATCCCGTCCTCAATCTGACGCCAGATCGGGGCGGCGGCGGCGGGATCGATGTCGAGAACATGGTGCATGAGTCAATCCTTAGTGTATCACTGATGTAGTACAGTATATCAATAAATCGAACATGTCAAGGGAGGCCACCTGTTTGAATGAGGAATCAGGAATTAGGAATGCCCCCCACCCACCCGCTCAAATCGAGATCGGGGGAGGGCGAGTTGAAATTCCGAATTCCGAATTCCGAATTCAGAATTCCGAATTCTCCCGTGTGTTATCTTTGCGCCGATGGAGCAAAGCGCATGAAGGGCATCATTCTCGCCGGCGGTTCGGGCACTCGCCTTCACCCGGTGACCAGCGTGGTCAGCAAGCAGCTCCTGCCGGTTTACGACAAACCAATGATCTATTACCCGCTGAGCCTGCTCATGCATGCCGGGATCCGCGAGGTGCTCATCATCTCGACGCCGCGAGATCTACCTTCTTATCGCGAGCTCTTCGGGAACGGCGAGCGGCTCGGAATGCGCTTCGACTACTGTGAGCAGCCGCACCCCGAGGGCCTCGCCCAGGCATTCATCCTTGGGCGGGACTTTCTCGACGGCGGCGCCGCCTGCCTGGTCCTCGGCGACAACATCCTGCACGGCCCGAACCTGTCGAAGATGCTGACAAGCTGCGCCACCCTGTCAGACGGCGCCCGCATCTTCGGCTACCGGGTCCGTGACCCGGAACGCTATGGCGTGGTCGAGTTCGACGCCGATGGCACGGCCCTGTCGATCGAGGAGAAGCCCGACAATCCGAAGAGCCATTTTGCGGTTCCCGGGTTGTATTTCTACGGCCCCGACGTGTGCGATCTGGCCGATCGGCTCGAGCCGAGCCTCCGCGGCGAGCTCGAGATCACTGACCTCAACCGCCGCTATCTCGAGCAGGGCCGGCTCACCGTCGCCGTCCTCGAGCGCGGCTATGCGTGGCTCGATGCGGGCACCCACCGCAGCCTGATCGAGGCCTCGAACTTCATCCAGGCGATCGAGGAGCGGCAGGGCCTCAAGGTTGGATGCATCCAGGAGATCGCGTGGAACCAGGGTTGGATCACGATCGAGGGCTTCCGCCGCGAGGTGGAGGCCGCGGGCAGCTCGACCTACGGCGCCTACCTGGCCGAGGTGCTCGAAAGCGCTGGGGATCCCGGTGCGGCTGGTTGACGAGCCCTTGCCCGGGGTCAAGGTGCTTTCGCCCGAGGTCTATGAGGACTCTCGAGGTTTCTTCATGGAGTCGTACAACCGACGGCGTTTTGCCGAGCTCGGGATCGACTGCGATTTCGTCCAGGACAACCACTCACGTTCGTCGCGCGGCGTGCTGCGCGGCCTCCACTACCAGCTCGGCCACGCCCAGGCCAAGCTGGTGCGCGCCACCCGCGGTCGCGTCTTCGACGTGGTGGTGGACATTCGCCGGGGAAGCTCGTCATTCGGGCGCTGGGTCGGGATTGAACTCAGCGAGGACAACCGCCTCCAGTTCTTCGCCCCCGAGGGTTTCGCACACGGGTTCCTGGTGCTCAGCGAGGTCGCCGAGTTCCAGTACAAGTGCTCGGATTATTACAGCATGAAGGACGAGCACGGCCTGCCGTGGAACGACCCCACGATCGGTATCGAGTGGCCGCTCGAAGACGTCGAGCCCATCCTCTCCGACCGCGATCGCGGGTGGACGACGATGGCGGCGACGTCTGAAGACGACCTCCCGAAGTATGGCGATGACTGAAACCACCCACCATCCGCGCTCGATGTTGGTCACCGGCGGCGCCGGGTTCATCGGCAGCAACTATGTCCGCTACGCGCTCGCCACCGACCCAGATCTGCTTCTGGTCAACGTCGATGCCCTGACCTACGCCGGCCATCTCGCCAACCTCGACGGGGTGGCCGAAGCCTATGGACCGCGCTACACCTTCGCCCAGGCCGACATCCGCGATACCGGCGCTATGCGCCGGCTCTTCACCGAGCATGACGTGGACACCGTGGTTCACCTCGCGGCCGAGAGCCACGTCGACCGCTCGATCGACGGCCCAATCGAATTCATCGACACCAATGTGCGGGGAACGGCCCTCCTCCTGGAGGCCGCCCGATCGGCCTGGCGCGACCGCTCCGACGTCCGCTTCCACCACGTCAGCACCGACGAGGTCTTCGGCTCACTCGGCGACGACGGGCTCTTTACCGAGACCACCCCCTACGATCCTTCGAGTCCCTACTCGGCCTCGAAGGCGGCCGCCGATCACCTGGCGCGGGCCTGGCACCGCACGTACGGCCTGCCGGTCACCCTCTCCAACTGCTCCAATAACTACGGCCCCTATCAATACCCCGAGAAACTGATACCGCTAATGGTCGCAAATGCCGTCGACGGCAAGCCGCTGCCGGTCTATGGCGAGGGCGCCAACGTCCGCGACTGGCTGCACGTGGAGGACCACTGTCGCGCCCTCGACCTGGTGGTCCGATCGGGCGAGCCCGGACGCACCTACAACATCGGCGGCCACAACGAGTGCAGCAACCTCGAGGTGGTGCACGCGATCTGCGACCTCGTCGACGAGCTCAGGCCACATCCAGGGGGCGGCAACCGCCGCAATCAGATTGAGTTCGTCACTGATCGGCCGGGTCACGATCTTCGCTACGCCATTGACGCCGATCGAATCGCCACCGAGCTCGGGTGGGCGCCGCGCTATGACTTCGACTCCGGCCTGCGGGCGACGGTCCAGTGGTACCTCGAGCACCAGGACTGGTGCGACGAGGTGATGCACGACCGCTACGACGGCGAAAGGCTCGGCCTCAACACGTAAAGTTTTGAGTTTTGATTTTTGAGTTCCCCTCCGCCCGGCCTGGTTCTCCGGGGAGATGGGCGGAAACTAAGAACTAAGAACTCAAAACTAAGAACTAATCGACTGCGATTTCAAGCGTCTTGATTTTCTCCCATAGCGTCTTGCGGCTGATTCCGAGGAGTTCTGCGGCGTCGGCCCGGCGTCCCTGGGTGGTGGCGAGGGCCGCCTGGATCGCCTCGGTCTCGGCTCTCTCCACCGCTTTCTGCATGGAAATCACCTGAGCCGGATCGCCACTGATCGCCTCCGGTGAGCCGCCGCGGATGTTCGGCGGCAGCTCGTCGATCGTCACCTCCGGGCCGCGGCAGAAGAGGACCGCCCTTTCGATCACATTGCGCAGCTCTCGGACATTCCCCGGCCATGGATGCATTTCGAGGAGATCGGTGGCGTCATCGGAAAAACCCTCGATCTCGCGTCGGCGACCGGATGCGAACTCTTGCAGGAATGCATCCGCCAGCAACGGGATGTCCTCACGACGTTCGCGAAGCGGCGGAAGGTCGATGGCGACCGTGTTGACCCGAAAGAACAGATCCTCGCGAAATCGTCCCTGGCGAATCTCCTCCTCGAGTGAACGGATTGATGCCGAGACGATCCGGACGTCGACATCGACGGGACGATTCGAGCCGAGACGCTCGATCTGGCGCTCCTGGAGAACTCGAAGCAGTTTGACCTGGAACGACAGCGGCAGCTCGCCGATTTCATCGAGGAAGAGGGTGCCCCCGCTCGCCGCCTCGAAACGCCCGATTCGCCGTTCACTGGCGCCTGTGAACGCCCCCTTCTCGAATCCGAAGAGCTCCGATTCGATGAGCGACTCGGGCAGTGATGCACAGCTGACCCGGAGATACGGCTTGGCGCGGCGGTTTGAGTTGAAGTGGATGGCGGATGCCACCATCTCCTTACCGGTGCCGCTCTCACCGTGAACGATGACTGAGGCGTCGGAATCGGCCACCAGGCGGATGAGCTCGAAGACCTCCTGCATGGGTTTGGACTTGCCGATGATGTTCGAGTATGAGTGACGCTGTTCGAGCTGCGCCTGCAGGCGAACGTTTTGCTCCCGCAGGATGCGCACCGAGCATACGTTACTCAAGCGAACGACCAGCTGGGCCATCGAGAAGGGTTTGGCGATGAAATCAGTGGCGCCCTCGCGCATCGCTTCCACCGCACGATCGACTGTTCCGTGGGCGGTGATGATGATCACCGTGGCGTCCGGGCTCAGCGCCTTGATCCGTTTCAGGAGCTCGATGCCACCGAGACGCGGCATCACGAGATCGGTGACGACGAGATCGTGCTGGTGCTGGTCAAAAAGCGCCGCACCTTTGACACCATCCTCGGCCACGTCGACCACCCATCCCTCCTTGCGCAGGGCGTCGGCCATGGTGATTCGCAGCAGCGGCTCGTCCTCGACGACCAACAACCGGTGCCCACAAATCTTCATCATGATTTTCCCTCAGTCCAGTCCCCCGTCATGGCGCCAATGATGACACGAAACGTCGTTCCCCGGCCAACCGAAGACTCGACCTCGATCTTGCCGCCGTGAGCGGCGACGATGCTGCCGGTCACCGCTAAACCGAGACCGGTGCCCTCCCCGACCTCGCGGGTTGTGAAGAACGGGTCGAAGATATGGCCGCGGACGTCAGCCGGGATGCCGTGGCCGGTGTCGCGAACCTCGGCGATCACCTTGCCGCCACGCACGCGGGTCCGCAGGTACAGCCTCCCCCCCTCTTTCATGGCATCGAGGGCGTTGAGCACGAGGTTGAGAAACAGCTGCTCCATCTGAAAGTGATCGGCCTCGACAACCGCAGGACTGGGATCGAGATCCATCTCGACCTCGACACCGGCGGCGCGCAATTGGTAGCCCACGAGCTCGACCACGTGTTGCAGGTTGTGGTTGACCGATGTCGGTTCGAGCTTGATTTCGCGCGGTCGGGCAAAGTTGAGGAGGTTGGCAATCGTCCGTTCGATGCGTTTGAGACCGTCGGCGATGAGCTGCAAATAGCGGTCGCGCATCTCCTCGTCGTCCGGGTTGGCGCGCATGTTTTCGATGCTCGCCAGAACCCCCGCGAGAGGGTTGTTAACCTCGTGCGCAACCCCGGCGGCGAGGGTTCCGACCGCCGCCATCTTCTCGGTGTGAGCAAGTTGGGCGCGCTGCAGCTCCTCGCGTTCCCGGGCCGCTTCGAGCTCTTCCATCATCCGGTTGAAGACGTCGCCCAGCTCGGCCACCTCGTCGCCGCGGCGGCTCGGCGCACGAACCGAGAGATTGCCCTTACCTGCCCGTTTCATGGTCTGGTTGAGGTTGAGGATCGGACGGATCAGGGTTTCCACGTAGAGCGCCGTCATGATCGAGTTGCCGAGCATCAACACCAGGGCCACCAGCGCCACCCGCCCCGCCACGTCGCGCACCTCCCGTTCGATCGGCTCGAGGGAGAAGCCCACCGCAAGCGTTCCCACGAACCGCCCGTCTTCGGCCAGGGCGGCGCGGATTTCGAGCAGGTCCTCGCCACTATTGCCCCGCCGCTCTTCGGTCTGCGGATCATCGCCAACTCCTTCCTCGGCCAGGGCGCGCTCAAACGGGCGGCCCGCCATCTCGGGCCGGCTCGAATGGGTGACGATACCGGCCGCGTCGGCCACGACGACGTAGCGCATGACGTCCCGGTTGCGCGCCATGACCTCGGCCACATAACGTTCGACGAGCCCGGTCTCGCCGACCTCGGCCCCATTCTCGATGTAGGTGATCGGAATGGCCATCGCCTCGACGATGCTGCGGCCGCGGCTGACAATGGCGTCGAGGTAGGTGCCGCGCTGGTAGATCGCCCCGAGAACTGCAACGAGAGTCATCGTCACGACAATCAGAGTGTTGGAGTAGAGAAAAAAGCGAATCCGCAGCCCGAGCTTGATCATCGGCAACACCGCCCGGCACACGTCGCGTCCGGCGGGCTAATCTTGCGCATCGTCGGCCATCCTCGCCACGAGCCCCCTATCATCGATTGTTTCTGCGAGCTCTTGGACCGCGGACCAACCCTGGTCGCGCGCCCGTGCGGCGGCCTCCGGTCCGATGCACCACGCCACGACGTCGTCGCTCCAGCCCGGCCCGCCACGCTCCTCGTCGAGCCAGTCGACCTCCGGAGCAGTGACGGTCACGCAGCCGGTCAGGGGTAGGGCGCCCATCACCACCCGCGCCGCCGGAGTGACCGGCATGGGCAGGAGAATAACCTCCGCGCCGGCCACCTCGAGAACAGCCGCGAGGTTCGTTCGGGAGCTCGGTACCACCAGCCGTTGCCCCGCCAACGGCAGCCGCGCGACCCAATTCAGGGTCCCGGCATGAGCGACCGTCGGGCCGATGGCGAAGAGGGACGGGGGCCCCAGTCCCTCCTTTTCGACCGCCGCGGGAAGCTCGGAAAGCGCGGCGACCACATGTCGTTGGGCCGAGGTCGTCCCCTGTTCCACCATGACTGCCGGCGTCTCCGGATCCATACCCCCGTCGAGGAGGTTGGCCACCACCTGCGGCAAGGCGCTGACTCCCATGTAGCCGACCAGGGTGGCGTTTGGGTCCTCTGCGAGCACATCCCAGCGCATCTGAGGTCCGTCGCTCTTGATCGCCTCGTGGGCTGTGAGGAGGGTCAATCGCACCGCCTCGCGCCGGTGGGTGACCGGCACGCCGACCCACGCCATCGCCGCCACCCCCGAGGTCACCCCGGGGACCACTTCGAAGGGAATACCCTCCGCCGCGAGCACCTCGGCCTCCTCGCCGCCGCGACCGAAGATGAACGGATCGCCGCCCTTGAGGCGCACAACCCGTTTCCCGGCACGGGCCAGGCGAACCAGGAGTGCGTTGATCTCCTCCTGGGGAACCGGGTGGTTCCCCGCCGTCTTGCCGACCGCGTGGAGATCCACCTCGGGCGGCAGATCGCAGGGCAGCGCGGGCGCCGCGAGCCGGTCATAGACCACTGCATCTGCTTCGAGCAGGCGTTGCCGACCGCGCAAGGTGAGCAGACCGGGACAACCCGGCCCGGCGCCGACCAACGACACCAGCGTGCCTCGATACCCGTCACCTTCGGTTGGGACTTTTTCGACCGTCAACGCCTCGGCCGCGTGATGGTCGACCGGCGCTCCGAGCCAATCCTCCTCCTCCTCCGACGTCGGCACCCGCGCGGTGAGCCGATTGGGATCCACGGTGGATTCGAAAAACCGGTCGTAAAGCGCCACCTCACGGTCACGCGACGCCTGTAATCCGCGGACGGCGCCTCGATAGCGCGCCGCGGCCGACAGCCACTCCCCCCACTCCGCGCCAAAGCGTCGTTCGAGGAGCTGGCGCAGGCGACGCACGACAAATGGCGCCTCACCGGCCGACCCGATCGCGATCTGGAGGGGACCGCGCCGGACCCGCGCCGGCAAATGGAAGGAGCACAGCTCGGGGTCGTCGGCGACGTTGCACCACACCCCGGCCGTCTCGGCATCGTGGAAAACCGACGCATTGGTCTCGCGGTCGTTGGTGGCGGCGAAGATGAGGGCCCAGCCACCACCGGCATCCGCTTGGTACGATCGTCTCTCGAGGCCGATTTTCGCGCGATCGGCCATCTCGGCCAGCGGCTCGACAACCTCCGGCGCCACGACCGTGACCCGCGCCCCCTCCTCGACCAGAGATTGAACCTTGCGAAGAGCGACGCCACCGCCTCCGACAACCAGGCAGTTCCTGCCTCGAACATCAAGCATCACAGGGTACAAGGGCGCCTCCACACGGCCGGCACGCACGTAACGTACGCGTAACACGGAGTGTACCACCGTGCGCAACTGTCGAAGAAGGCGAGGAGGGGGGGGGCGAATTCGGAATTCGGGATTCTGAATGCCGCCCACCACCCCATGGAAATTTCGGATTTCGGATTTCGGATTTCGGATTTTTCACCCATCGGCCCGCCGTGGTCACGGGAGGGGGTTGGGCATTCAGAATTCAGAATTCAGAATTCCGCACTCAGCCCTCGGGGCTGAGTGCGCGCACCCTCCAGCTGACGCCTCCCCCGAGGCAACGGGCCGCGACGCCCCTGTGTGCGAGCCAGCGCACGACCTCGGCCGACCGCGTGCCGTGGGCGCAGGCGACCAGTAACGGTCCGTCCGGGATCTCGTCCGCACGGTCTCGGATCTGGTCGATTTCTATCTCGATCAATCGCTTCGCCGCCAGCGGCCGCTCCTCGCGCTCCGCCGGCACCCGCACATCGAGAACGGTTTTCTGGGAAATATCGGTGAGGGGCGCGACCGATTCAATGCCATCGATTTGGTTAGCGGCGGCCATTGCGAGCACCGCCAGAGGCTCGATGGCTGGAGCATAGGGTGGCGCATATGCGTGCTCGACCGCCTCGAAATCATCGATGACGGCGCCGCGGAGAATCAGCTGGGCGGCAACGTCGATCCGTTTGCAGACCTCCCCGTTTTCGCCAACACCCTGGACACCGAGGACCCTGCGGGTCGTCAGGTCGTAGACCATTTCCAGAAGGATGAGCTGTGCTTCCGGCCAGTAGTGGGCACGGTCCTCGGTACTGATCCAGACCCTGTGCGCGTTGTCCTCCGAGAACCGCGTCGCGGCGCACCCCACCGCCGCCACGTTGAGATCGAAGATCTTGACCGCGACGGCGCCCGCGACCGGGCCGAAGGCATCATCGCGACCGGCGAGAATGTTCGCCAATACCCGGCCCTGGCGGTTGGCCAACGAGCCGAGAGGCAGGTAGGCCGGTCCTCCCGACACCGCGTGCCGAACCTCCGCGCAATCACCGACCGCCCACACGTGGGGCGCAGACGTTGCGAGATGTTCATCAACCCGGATCGCGCCGGTCGAACCAAGAGCGGCGCCGGCGGCGGTCGCGAGCTCGACCTGCGGCGTCACACCGATGGCGGCGACCACGGCGTCAGCTCGAACTTTCTGATCCCCAACCACGACCGTCACACCCTCATCATCGGCGGATACCTCAGCCACCGGCGAACCGGTCAGCACCCGCACGCCGTTTTTCTCCAGGTGCTTTGAGACAACTGCACCGAGCTCGGGGTCGAGGACCTCGGGCAGTGGGGTGGCCGCGGCCTCGATCAGGGTCACCTCGGCGCCCCACAGGCTGTGGAAGGCCTCGGCCAGCTCACAACCGACGAGCCCGGCGCCAACCACCGCCACGTGGTCGATTTCGCCGCGCATCAGACCGACCTTCAGGGATTTGACGTCATCCCAGACATGAAAGGTGTGGACCCGCGAGTGGTCCGGGAGATTCGCAAGCCTCCGGGGCGATGCTCCGGTTGCGATCACCAGCTCGTCCCACTCCAGCTCGCGCTCCCCATCGGGACTCTCGATGTGGAGAGTCCGGGCCACGGCGTCAACAGCCGTCGCCCGCCACGGCGCCAGAACCTCGACGCCCTTGACCGCCGCAAAGTACCCGGCGTCGCGATCGGCGCCATAGATCGTGCGACGGAGAGCCGCCAGCTCGTCGATGTCCCCGGAGAGCACATACGGCAGACCGCAGGCGGCGTACGAGAAAACCTCGTTGGCTTCCACCACCGTGATCGACCATTCCGGTTGCAGGCGACGGAGACGGCAGGCGCAGCGCAACCCCGCCGCGGAGGCGCCAACGATGACGATTCGTTTACTCATTTTTCGACGCGCTTCCCGTGAGGTGCCACCATTCTTCAACGCGCTTCCCGAGAGGTGCCAGGCACGCCGATTCGCGGCGAATCGGGATGCCAGGCACCTCCGCCGCACATCTGTGGTGGTGGATGGGCGGCATTCCTAATTCCTAATTCCGAATCCCTAATTCGCCTTCAGCTGTCCTCTGACCTCGAGCGCGATCTTGTACAACCCGGTCAGAATCAGACAACCGATGGCGTAGATCGCGATGCCGATCATCAGCTCCGGCGCGGTCGGCCAGTAGTGGACGACTTCTCCGAGCGGGTTCGGCACGAAACCGGCGATCACCATGCCCAGTCCCTTGTCGATCCACAGCGAGAAGATGACCGCCACACAGCCGAAGATGAGCCAGCCGTAGTTGTGGCGGGTCCTGGGATTGATGAGAACCACCAGCGACACGATCGCCAACAGCGAGGACAGCCACATCCACGGCGCCAGGTTGTTCTCACCACCGAGTCCCATGTACAGGAATTGGAAGTGGGCCACATGTTCGGGAATGTCGCTGTAGAGCGCGGTAAAGAGCTCCATGAGAACGAAGAAGACGTTGATCGTCATGGCGTAGGTGACGATCTTGGCCAATGTGTCAATGGCCTGCTTGCCCGGATCGAAGGTCGAGATCCTGCGTACGAAGAAGGCGAGCAGGATCAGGATGGCGGGACCCGCCGCGAATGCCGAGGCCAGGAATCGCGGCGCCAAAATCGCGGTCAACCAGAACGGACGTCCCCCGAGACCCGAATACAGAAAGGCGGTCACGGTGTGGATCGACACCGCCCACGGGATGGAGAGCAGGATGATCGGTCTGAGCCATCGTGGCGGCGGCTCTTCGCGCCGCTCGGACGACAAGGTGAAATGACTGATGACGATGTTGAGTACGAGGTAGCCGCCAAGAGCAACTGTGTCCCAGAACATCATCGAGTGCAGCGTTGGGTAGAGGAAGACGTTGAGGATGCGGTTGGGCATACCCATATCGACAAAAATAAAGAGCATGCACATGATGACCGCGGGAATAGCGAGGAACTCGCCGAGAATCGTCATCTTGCCGAACGCCTTGTAATCATGAAGGTAGTACGGCAGGACGACCATCACCGCCGACGCGGCGACCCCGACCAAGAAGGTGAACTGGGCGATGTAGAAACCCCACGCCACGTCACGGCTGAGACCGGTGATGGTCAGTCCCTCGCTGAACTGCCAGAACCAGCAAGCCACTCCGCCGCCGATGATCACCAACAGGACGAAAATCCAGGACCAGTAGGTCCGGGAGCCCGAGAACGCCTTCTCAAGCATGACCACCCTCCTCCCCAAAGACCTCCGCCGCCGGTGCAATCTCCTGCAGGGTGCGCGGGTCCTCGACGATGTAATAAACCTCAGGTTGGGTGCCGAGCCCGGGGTTGCGTCGGATGGTCATATGCTCGGCGAGCAGCCGTCTGACGTTTGAGGAGGGATCGTTCAGGTCGCCAAAAACCATCTCATCGTTGTCACAGACCTCGACGCAGGCCGGTTGCTGGCCGCGCGCCAGCCGCTCGTCACAGAAGGTGCATTTCTCGACCACGCCGCGCATCCGTGTCGGATAGATGCTGTCGGTCTCGGCCAGGTTCGGCGCCTTCCTCGGGTCTTTCCAATTGAAGCTCCGCGAGCCATAAGGACAGGCGACCATGCAGTACCGGCAGCCGATACAGCGATGCCAGTCCATCATCACCACTCCGTCCGAGGCCCGTTTCCAGGTCGCCTGGGTCGGGCAGACCCGGGTACATGGCGGGTTGTCGCAGTGGTTGCACAGGAGCAGGGTCGGTTTGGATTTGAGATCCTCGCGGATGTAATGAAACTCCTGCGAGTGGAAAGCGGTCTCGAAGTCCTCGGTCCAGATCCACTTGACCTCGTTCTTGGGGTCGTCCGCAAAATCGGGCACGTTGTGGACCCGGTGGCAGGCATCAGTGATCTTGTCGATCAGTGCGTCGTCCTTGGAGAACTTACGCAGGTCGATGACCATCGCCCATCGTTTGCCTTCGGTGGTCGGCGGTTCGTGGTCGCCGGTTCGTCGCGCGCTCGTCGCCATCGCGGTCGAACCCGCAACACCAACGGCCGAGAGACCGGCAGCCTTGAGAAATTTTCGTCTGCTGCTCTTCATCACTCCGCCTCCTTGGGAATCACATGACAGTCCCAACAGTAGGGATCGACCACCGAGTACGTGTGACAGGCATCGCAGAACTGAGTTTTGTCCGAGTGACAGTCCAGACAGGTGCCGGAGAGGCTCTTGTCGTAGGTCTTGCCCGACAGCTCGGAGGTGTAGGTGCGGACATCGTCGCGAACCACCGTATCCCGCCACCGGTCAAGCAACATCATGTGGCTCGCCCGCATGTAGTCGGTCGCTTCGACGCACTCGGTCGAGCCGTTGGTCGGCTTCTGCAGCTCCGGTGCGCCCGGCGGCGCCGCGCTCAACGCGTTGTACCACAGGGGTGAGGTCGCGAGGACCACAAAGACGGCGAGGCCGGCGACGATCTTGCCGGTGTCATACATCGTCCTGCTCCTCCTTCTCAGGCGCCAGGGGTTCGCCACGAAGGTCGGTGGTGCGTTCGTTTTCGCCCTCCATAATCAGGGCGTTGCCGACCATCTCGTGGATACCACTCACATCGACGCCCGGCGCCCAGTAGTCGCAGAGCGGCGGCAGGGTCGCACGGTCGATGGCACAGATACAGGCCAGGCGGTTGACATCGTGGTGGTCGCGCACCCAACGAACCGCGTTGCCCCGCGGTAGACCACCGCGCAGGCGCATCTCCATGTTCTCGTCATTACCCAGCCCCGCACCACCCGCACAGCAGAAGGTGTTTTCACGGATGGTGTTCTCGGGCATCTCATAAAAATGGTTGCAGACGTTCTTGATCACATACCGCGGTTCCTCGAGGATGCCCATCGCCCGCGCCGGATTACACGAGTCATGGAAGGTGACGCGGAGCTTGTCGTTGCGGCTCTTGTCGAGTTTGAGCTTGTTGTTGTGGATGAGATCAGAGGTGAACTCGCAGATGTGGGTCATCTTTGTCGAGGCCGCGTTTTCAAACACCGTGCCGGTGATCGGAGATCTGGGGACCTCCAGAAAGTCGGCAGGGCCGTTCATGGTGTCCATGTACTGGTGCATGACCCGCCACATGTGACCGCACTCACCGCCCAGGATCCACTTGACGCCGAGACGCTTCGCCTCGGCGTAGATCTTGTAGTTGAGCCGCTTGATGGTGTCGGCGGAGGTGAAGAGACCAAAGTTCCCGCCCTCGGACGCGTAGGCCGACAGGGTGTAATCGAGACCGAGCTGCTTGAACAGCATCAGATACCCGACAAAGGTGTAGGTTCCGGGGTCGGCGAAGTAATCGGCCGACGGGATGATGAACAGGATCTCCGCCCCCTTGCGGTTGATTGGCGGTTCGATGTGGACTCCGGTCACCTCCTCGAGCTCGTCGCACAGGAACTCGACGTTGTCCTTGAAGGTATGGGGCTGGATGCCGAGGTGGTTGCCGGTGCGCTGACAGTTGGCCACCGGCTCCATGATCCAGTTGATATTGAGCCCAACCAGATTCATGAGTTCGCGGGCCATCATCGTGATCTCGGCGGTGTCGATGCCGTAAGGACAATAGACTGAGCACCTGCGGCACTCGGTGCACTGGAAGAAGTAGTAGTACCACTCCTTCAACACCTCTTCGGTCAACTCGCGGCCACCCGCGAGCCGGCCGAGGATCTTGCCCGCGGTGGTGAAATCCTGGCGATAGACCGAACGCAGGAGCTCCGCTCGCAGAACCGGCATGTTCTTGGGGTCACCCGAACCGATGAAGAAGTGGCACTTGTCGGCACACGCGCCGCAGCGCACGCAGATGTCCATGAAGACCTCGAGCGTGCGGTATTTCTTGAGCAACTCCTTGAACCCGTCATGGATGATCTGCTGCCAGTTCTCCGGCAGCTTCCAGTCTGCATCGGTGGGCGACCATTCACGTGGGTTGGGAAAACCCATGTAGCGCAGGCTTTTCGCGCCGCCGGGATACGACCACGTCCCTCTGCGGGCCTCGAAGTCGACGGCCGGGTTCATCCAGTTCCTGGGCGGCGGAGTGTGATCGATCTGGATCAGTTCCTGGGGGCTCTTCTCCGCCATGGCTCACTCCTTCTCCAACGGAAAACCGGACGCCTTCATCTTGTCGCGGAATTCATCCTCCCACTCCGCATAGGTGTGGCCGATGATGTCCGGGTTCCACGGGTTGATGTGGCGGCGGACACGGTTGGTGTTGGCGAGGTTGCGGGTCGGGCTCAGGAACACTCCCGGCGCGTGCACGAGCTTTGAAAACGGGAAGTAAATGAGCAGCATGCTGACCAACGTGACGTGAACGAAGAACCACAGACCGACCCCGACCGGCGCGATTGGTTGGAAGGATGCCCATCCGGCGATCGCCGCCTTGACCTGCACCACATCAACCTTCTCGATATGACGCATGAGGATGCCGGTGAGCGCAATTCCGAGCAATAAATAGAGTGCGAAATAGTCGGTCGGCAGCGAGATATAGCGGATCTTGACATCGAAAAACCTTCGTGCCAGCAGGTAGGCCAGACCCAGGACCATCAGGAAGGTCGTGGCGTAGTACACCGGCAAACCAACCTGGAAGAATCCGTCGACGTTTTCCAACATCTCGACCCACGCCGGCACCGGTTCGACGAAGAAACGGAAGTGACGCAGGATGATGATCAACATCGCCCAATGAAAAGCCAACGCCGCCGCCCACAGGGCCTTGTCCGCGATGTAGTTCACCTTCTCCTTTGCGGGCAACACCTCGACCCTCGTGTTGCGGAAGAGCGAGCGGAAGGCGAGCACCTCGAGAGCCATGCGTCCGATCACTCCGGCCAATCCACTGGGCGCCTCGAGTTCGTTATTTCGGATCCACGGCAGAGATTTTCCCTGGCCCGTGGTTGTAGGAACTCGGAAGGGCACCGGCGATTTCGCCCAGCGCACAACCCGAAAAATAACCCCGCCGATGAACACCGCGAAGGCAACCCCCGGGATGATCACTCCGAGCACAAAGCGCAGACCGTCACCAGTGCTTGCGCCCACCACAGCAAGCAGGGCCAGGCCGGCCACCGCGACAAGAGATATCAACGCTCCCATGCGTCCGATCCCTCCTTCCTCTCAGCAATCAGGCCGAAACGCACCGTGTCATGCGCTTCCCGGATTCTCGGCGCGCCTCTCCCGCCACTCCTGCATCCTCTCCAGGATGCCCAGCGACTGATTGCGGATCTCCTGCGCGCGAATCTTCCACATCTGCTCGCGACAGCGCATGTAGACGTCGAAAGCGCACAATCCAAGACGGTCGATTCGGTGATCGAGTGTGTCCGGCGAAGCGCCGACGCCCACAACCTCGCGTACGATGTGCTTGAGGTCGAGCACGAATCCAACCGCGGCGGAGGCCGCAAACTCCTGTACCGCCCGCACTCGGACGACCAGATCCAGCGCCGACACGAGATCATCCGGCTCGTCGCCGCGAAGAACCCCGTCGAGCAATTCCGCGAGGCCCTCGCGAAGACCGGCGCCGACCGGATTGGCGAATCGATCCGATTTCGACCGCAGAAACTTCGCGGTCTCTTCCGGGTAGCCGTCGACTACGTTTTTGATCCACCGCTCCAGGATCTCGTCCCGATGTTCTGCAATCTCGCCCTTGAGCATACCGACCCCCTTGGCGTGCCGGGCCCGCCCAACCGCCCCCTTCAATGTCGGGGGCGGTGGCGGCCGCAACTCGTTTACACGCAACCCGTGGGTTTGGGCAGACCGGCAACCTTGCAGGCCCCCTTGGCCGGACCGGACGGGAAGAGCTCGTAGATCTCCTTGAGCTGAAATCCAGTCTGCTTGCAGAGCTTGCGGATCATCGGGGCGACGCCGAACTGCAGATAGTAGTCGCGCAGGTAGTTCACAACCTTCCAATGTTCCTCGGAGAGATCGTCCACCCCTTCGGTCGAGGCAAGCGCCATCGCGACGTCCTCGTTCCAGTTCTCGGGTTCCTGCATGAAACCATCCTCGTCCACCTCGATGGAAACGCCTCCTTGCTCGAATATGGCCATCTCAGTCCTCCTTTTTGTTTTCCGGGGTCTCCGCCCCGCTGATTTCGATCAGTGTCACGTTCTGTTGCTGTGCTTTGTTCCGTTGCGCCTTCTCCACGGCCTTCATGAAATCCTGGGTCGGTTGGTGGCCGAGCTCAATGGCTCGTCCGAGATAGCGCTCGGCGGCGCCGAGATTTCCCTGACCCAGATACCCGACCGCCGCATGGTAGTGCGCGGCGCCATGATGCCTGTCGAGCTCGATCACCCGCTCGTTACAGTGCACCAGGTTTTCGGGGTCGTTCAGGTAGAGGTAGGCCTGACCCATGTTGTAGTGGACAACCGGCAGGTCGTCACGCAGCTTGGCCGCCTCCTGGTTGGCCTCGAGGCAGCCCTTGAACTCCCAACGCATGAGGCGAACACCGCCGAGATTGACCCATGCCTGGAACAGGGTTGGATCGATCTCCAGGGCCTTCAAATAGGTTGTCTCAGCCTGCTTGACACGGCCCGACACCGTGTAGGCAAGCCCGAGGTTGTAATGAGCCGACGCCCTTCCCGGGTGCTCCTCGACGTCCCGTTGGCAACGCTCCAGACGGTGGCGTTGACTTTCATTCTCCATCCACACCCTCCCTGTTCACGGCGAGCAGGCGCTCGAGGCAGGCCCGCTCACCGGGTTCTTTGAGCTCTTCGATTCCCGGCAGGCGATCTCTCACTCCATCCACCAGATCCGGCGCGGTCTCGTTCATTCGGCACAGCGCCTCGAGAATCCCGAGCCGGAGACCGTCGTCCCACAGATACCCTGTCATCGGCCCGATAAATGGCGCCGCCAGATCCGGCGCACGCCGGCCGATCTCGCCGATCGCCGGCAGCATCGGGGCGCCGTTGGTGGCCGATTCGTCGTTGAGGGCCCACAGCACCTGTCGCAGCAACTCGCGGCCAAGGTCGGGGTGGGCTGCGGCCGCCGCACCGAGCGCGGCCGCCGCCTCGCTGCGGATTCTGGAATCGGCGTCCCACAGCCGGCCCTGGAGGAAACGAATGGCCGCAGGAGTGTCCACCACCATCTGCTCGAGGCCCTCCGAATCACCCTGCCGCAGCAGTTCCATCACTTCCTCCTTCAACCGCATGCGGCCGTCGACCCGTCCCGCTCCGCCGCAAACTGCCCGGCAAGAGTGAGAAAGCCGTCCGCCCAACCCGGGGTCGCCCCGGCATGGAGATGGAGATAGGACGCAAAGACCCGGCCTTTCGTGATGCCGTCTCGTTTGTCACCAATCCCGGTCCCGCGATCGACCCGCAGCACACCGTGATCGCGGTCCGATCCACTCACCAGACGCGAGTAGTGGAACTCGTGACCGACGAGACGGGCGCCGGCGGCAAAGAATGGATTGTCCCGGTCAACCACCGCCACCTCGTAGCCGTGGCCCTGGGGCGTCGGCAGTTGCTCGACCACAAGATCGAGCACACCGGCCATGGCGTGTCCAACGCCGCCCACGACCAGATCGCGGGCCAAATACATCAGACCGGCACACTCAGCGTAAACCGGCAGTCCCGCTTCCACCCGCGCGCGAACACTCGCGGTGAACTCGGTGTTGGCGCCGAGCTCGGCTGCGTGCACCTCCGGGAACCCGCCACCGATATACAGGCCGTCGACCTCCGGGAGCTCACTGGCTTTAGCCGGGTCGATCGGCACGAGCTGCACTCCGGCCGCTCTCAGTCGCTCGAGATTCTCGGCGTAGTAGAAGCTGAAGGCCTCCCCTTCGAGGTAGCCGATGGTGACCGCTACCTGTTCGATCGGCGTATCCGCAGGCATCAGCTCGAGCTCTGGAGACCATTGCGCCACCTCCAGCAGCCGATCGAGATCGACACCCGCGGCCACTGCCTTGGCGGCTCGTTGCACCGTTTCCTCTGGATGGGGGTGCTCGACGGCGGTCACAAGTCCCAGATGCCGCCCTGGAAGGGGATCGTCGCCTGTGATGCGGCGGATGGCGCCGAGGACCGGCGTCCCGGCGATTCCCGCCACCGCTTCCCGAACGATCGTCTCGTGGCGTCCACAGCCAACCCGGTTGAGGATCACTCCCGCGAGATCCATCTCGGGATCCATCGCACGACAACCGAGGACCAGCGCAGCCGCGGTTCGGGTCATCTTGGTGCAGTCGAGCACCAGGACGACCGGCGCCGCCAGGCGACGCGCCAGCATGGCGGTGGAGTGACTGCCTTCGATGTCCACGCCGTCAAAAAGACCACGGTTGCCCTCGACGAGGAGGAGATCGGCGTCACGCGACGCCTTCGCCAACGCAGACGCAATCGCCTCGTCGGACATCAGGAACGTGTCGAGGTTGCGGCAGGTGGAGCGTGCGGCGACGCCGAGCCACGCCGTGTCGATGTAATCCGGGCCCTTCTTGAACGGGCGCACTGCGACGCCGCGATCTGCCAGCGCGCGGGCAATACCCAGGCTGATCAGGGTCTTGCCACTGTCGCCGGAGAGCCCGGCGATCACCAGTCGTGGAATCTTGACGCGCATTCGCCCGACCGCCCGATCCCGTCCTCACTCACCCACGATGTAGCCGCAGGGACACTCTTCCCAGCACTTCTTGCAGCCATCGCAGACTTCCATTTTCTTGATGCTGAAGAAATTGCCGGGCGTAGCCGGCGTGACCTTGGCGAAGACGTTGTTCTGGCAGTACATCCAGCAGTTCTCGCAGCCGAAGCACTTGCCACAGCTGAAGCAACGAGTGCACTCGAGAAGTGCGTCGTCGTCCGTGACACCGAGATCAACCTCATCGAACGGATGTGCGAGGCGGTCCTCGGGGCTCTTGACCTGGCGTTGAGTTCGTTCGATGGGCTCGTACCAATCGAGCTTGAGCCGGTCGGCGCGAATCATCTCGCCCTCGGGAACCTCATCGAGAGTCTCACCCTGGAGATGGGCATGAATCGCTTCCGCCGCCTTGCGCGCCTGACCGATCGAGGTCGTGGCGATGCCGAGGTTGATGTTGTCACCACCGGTCCAGATACCGTCGACGCCAGTGAACCCCCAATCGTCACCGTTGAGCCACCCGTCACCGAGCTCTTTGGATTTCATGGCGGCGAGGTCGGGCTTCTGGCTGACGGCGGTGATCATCGTCTCCAAGGGCAGCTCGTAGGTGTCGCCTTCGATCGGAACCGGTCGCCGGCGCCCGGAGTCGTCGGGCTCGCCGAGCTCCATGCGCTGCACCACCATCGCCTTGAGGGCGCCGTCGTCGTCGCGGAGGATCTCGATCGGCGCTGCAAGGTATTCGATCTTGATGTCTTCCTCGATCGCCTCATCGATCTCACGCTCGATCGCGGGCATCTCGGATCGGGTGCGTCGATAGAGGATCGTGACCTTGGCGCCGAGCTTCGAAGCCATGGCCGCCGAGTCAGCAATCAATCGTTTCGAAACCCTTGCGGCGTCGATGGCGGTGTCGCCGCCGCCGATGACCACGACATTGGCTCCGATATCGACTTTCTTGCCGGAGTTGGCGTGGTTGAGGAACTCGGTGCCGGTCCAGATGCCGGGGCCGTCCTCGCCGGGAATTCCCATGTTCTTGCCCTGGTGGGCGCCGATGGCGACGTAGATCGCGTCATATTCCTTTCGGATATCGTCGAATGAAACATCCTTGCCGATCTTGGTGTCGCACTTGAGCTCCACCCCGAGATCGAGGATCCGTTGGATTTCGGCGTCGAGCACCTCACGCGGCAGCCGGTAGACCGGGATGCCGTAGCGGAGCATACCGCCGGGCTTGGGAAGACCCTCGAAGACCGTTACCTTGTAGCCACGGCGGGCGAGCTGATAGGCGCATGAAAGGCCCGAAGGCCCGGCGCCCACTACTGCAATCTTCTGGTCCTTCGCAGCCTCATTTTCGAGCGGCGCCGCCTTGAGGTCGTGGTCGAGGGCGTAATCGCCGATGAAGCGTTCGATCGAGTTGATGCCGACCGGCCCGTCCTTTTGGCCGCGGTTGCAGCCCGTTTCACAGGGATGGGGGCAGACCCGACCCATCACCGACGGGAAGGGGTTGGTCTCCATCTCGATGCGCCACGCCTGTTCGCACGCCTCGTCGAGGCTCAGACCGAGCTTTTCGCGCAGGCTGATGATCGTCAGCCAACCACGGACGTCGTTGCCGCTCGGGCAGTTTCCCGTGCATGGCGGCAGGCTTTCGACATAGCGCGGGCGCAGGGATGAAATCTGCGAACCGCTGGCGCCGCCGGCCATGCGCGCCGACATCTTGCTCGATGGCTTCTTGTCCTTCTTCTTCAGCAGACCCATGGATCACGCCTCCTCACTAGCAGCCAGCCCGATCTCACGAGATCTTCGCCATGTGTTTCTTAAATTCTTCGAGTTCACCGAGGATTTCGTCGTGCTTCTGCTCGTCGACCAGAAGGTATTTGAGTAGGATCTGCTGCACCGGCTCGGTCGAGTCCTCCAGAAGTCCCTTGGCGAGCTCGATTGTCTGGCGTTCGAGCTCGTCGTGGGCCTCGATCTGGCCCCAGACCTCAGCCAGGTCATCGGGCGACAGGGTCACCGCCGCACGGGTCATACTGTCGATGATGAACTGCTGCACCCGATGGTGCTGGACCGAGTCGTTACGAATGATCTCCATGATCTGACGGATCAGGAGATTGTCGGTCTTCTCCATGATCTGGGCGGTGGTCTCGATAGCGTCACGTTCGATACCTTGCCACTGACGCAGAACCTCGATCCAGTGCTCCGTTCGCTCGGGTCCCGACTTGCGCTCTCCTCGTGCCATCTCGTCCTCCGTTTCTCGTAGAAGGAACAGGGACCACCCCCCCCGGGGCTCGGCCCGGGGGGGTGCCCGCGCTCAGTTTTCTGGAAGCGTCACGTAGCTGCCTCCGGCGTACTTGTAGGTACACCGGCCGGAGTCCATGAGGATGCGTAATGCCTTCTTGCACATCCGCTTGTCGACGTTTTCCTCACCGAACTGATCAATCATCGCGTGGGTGACGTCCATCGGTTTCAGGTTCTTCTTGCCATGCGTTGATTTCACCAGCTCGTACATGGCGTCCGCGATTTGCTCGATTGTGACCTCAGCCATGGTGTCCTCCTAGTGGCGCAATTGCGCCGTCCTTCTAAAGGTCTCACCCGCATGCTTGAAGTCGTCGATGTGGTACTTGGTGAACGGCTGTCCGATGAGCTCGAAGAACTTCGGCCAGCCGATGCGCTCGATCCACTCACCCATCCGCTCGTGCTTGCGGGCGTTAGAAGCGTACGTTTCAACGATGTTCTTGACCGCTTTGACGACCTCCGGCCAGCGTGGCGGGTTGTTCGGAATGAACGGGATCGCCAGTTTGGAGAACATCGGCGCCACTCGTGAGTTCGAGACCTTGCCGCCGACCCAGATCGAGATCCCGTCCGTCTTCGCATTGTTGATGGTGCACGCCGGACACACCGTGTAGCAGTTGCCGCAGTACATGCACTGCTCCTCGACGATCTCCACCGTTTGTTTACCATCCACCGTGGCCGGTCGGATGGCGCCCGTGGGGCATGAGGCGACCAGGGTCGGGATCTCACACATCTTGGGCAGGTCTTCGTGGTTGATGACCGGCGCCCGGGTGTGGACGCCGAGAATTGCGATGTCCGAGCAATGGACCGCGCCGCACATGTTGAGACAGCAGGCGTATGCGATCCGCATCTTGGCCGGCAGGTGTTTTTCACCCGAAAAGTACGGGAAAAGCTCATCCATCACCGCCTTGACAACGCCCGAGGCGTCCGACGCCGAGGAGTGGCAGTGGACCCAACCCTGGGTGTGAACGATGTTGGAAAGCTCGGCGCCGAGGCCGCCGATCGGGAAGCCGTAGTCCTCGATCTCCTTGATCAACGGCTCGATCTTGGACTCGTCGGTGAGCAGGAACTCGATGTTGTTGCGGCTCGTCCACCGCAGGTGGCCGTCGCAGTACTTGTCGGCAATGTCGCAGAACTTTCGAATCGACGTGATCGCAAGCAGCCGCGGCGAGGCGGCTCGGACGGTGAAGAGCTTGTCGCCGGACTCGGCGACGTGCACCATCACGCCGGGCTTGAGGATCTCGTGGTAATCCCACTTGCCATAGTTCTTCTTGATGACCTCGGGCAGGAACTGACCGTAATGTGGAGGTCCGATATCGGTTTGGCGTTCGAATTCAGGCATGAGCTCCTCCCTTCCTATTCCGCACCGTCTTCGAAGATCTCGTCATCGAAGAAGATGTAGGGGTTCGTGCGCGGATACATGACCATTTCGGGGACCGGGTCGAGGCCGATCTCCTCGAGGAAATTCGACAGCCCGACGCGCTGGATGAACTCACCCGTACGCTCACGGGCCTTGCCGTGCTCACCCCAGAGATCCCAGATGGCCTCGGTGAGCTCCTTGAGGTCCTCATAATCCGACTCGGGGTCCATCTCGAGGAAGGGCACGAAGACCGAGGACAGCAGCGCGCCGCCAACGATCGGCGCCTTCGCTCCGATGAGAATCGTCGCGCCGCGCTCCGTACCGGGTTTGAGCGCCTTCGGCATCATGTTGATGCAGTGCATGCATTTGACGCAATTCGAGTTGTCGATTTCGAGCGTTTCCCCGTCCCATTCCATGCACCTGGTCGGACAGAGATCGCAGATCTCGGCTTTGATGTCCGTGCCCGCCTTCTCGCACTCTTTGACCTGCTCCTGGTTGATCCGGATGTCGTCCTTCCAGACGCCGATCACCGAGCAGTCCGAGCGCGCGATCGAGGCCACGCAGTCGTTGGGGCAACCGGCAAACTTGAACTTGTACTTGTAGGGGAAGAAGGGACGGTGGAGTTCGTCCTGGAAGGTCTGGGTGATGTTGTAGCAGGCATCGAGCGTGTCGTAGCATGCCCACTCGCAGCGCGCCGGACCGACGCAACAGCTCGGGGTGCGCATGTTGGAGCCCGAACCGCCGAGATCGAAGCTCGGCATGTCGTCCTTCTTGCTGCTGAGCTCCGCGAAGCAAGGCTCGAGAGCCTCGGTACTCGACCCGAGGAACACGATGTCCCCGGTCGAACCGTGCATGTTGGTCAGACCCGAACCGTACTTCTCCCAGATGTCGCACAGGTGGCGCAGAACCTTCGTGGTGTAGAACCAGGCCGACGGCTGATTCACGCGGTAGGTGTGGAACGATTGCACGTGCGGGAACTCGTCCGGAAGATCGCAGTAGCGACCAATCACACCTCCGCCATAGCCCATCACGCCCACGATGCCACCGTGCTTCCAGTGGCTGAGATGCTCCTCGTACGACCGTTCGAGGATCCCGAGCACATCATTCGTCATCAGGTTGTGCCCGGCCTCCTTCTTGATTTCCTTGACGAAGCTCGGCCACGGCCCCTTTTCGAGCTCGTCAAGCAGCGGCGTGTTTCTCTTCTCTGTCATGGCCACTCCTTTCGGGTTACGGTTGGTCTGAATGCTGAAAAGACAGTCATCTTGATCTCTTTCTACGGCCTACATCATCGAGCTGATATTCGACCAGAACCTGGAGAACACCACCGTCGACAGGAAATAGCCGAGCGGAACGTTCACCGCCACACCGACGGTAAACGCCCAGAACGGCGCCAAACCGAAGGTCAGAAGATCCGCAAAGCGGGTCGACAGACCGATACACAAAAAGCACAGAACGAACGCCCAGGAACGAAGATTCTTGATCGGCGTGATGACCTTCGCACGCAGATCGCTTTCGAACCAGTCCGACGAGAAGCGAAGCTGTTTGAAGGCGCCAATCTTGTCGTGGCGGTTCGGGTCGTCGACCCGAATCGCTGATTTCAGATTTTCATATTCGTGAATGGTCATGGGTACGCCGGAATTCGCGTATGAGAGACCCTCATCCGTGATCGTCACTTTTTCGGCAAGCCCGGACGGAATCGTGTAGTCGGAGAAGTCCGCGTTGTAGACAATCTTCTCCGCGGAGCTCTTGAAGGTACCGGCGAACGGTGCCGTGCCCACCCAGTCCGCCGCGGGCCTCGAGCTAACGAAGGTCATAATGATCGAGGCGGCGAAGAAACCGAGCACGAACTTCGGGAAGCGCTCCCAAATAATTCCGACGCCAACCGATCCCCCGCTGCCTTCGGACTTCTCCCACCACATCACCGACACGAACGCCAGAATCAGACACCAGATACCGATCCAGATATCACGCCCGATGACCTTCATCAGGGTGAAGGTGTTGATGGGGTCGTCGGGGTTGAGGAATGCACCGTTTTCGCCGCGGATGGCGCCGGACTCGATGACGTCGGAGAGCTCGGCCACTACCGCGAAGCCGGCCGCATCGGCGAACTCCGAGGTGCCGACCCAGGCGCCCGCTTCACCGGGCGAAATCGGCGCCGGCACCATGATCTTCACAACTACGCTGAGGACCAGGATCATGACGATCGCCCACACCGAGACGATGGCAATGGAGATCGCGATGTGGTCCTTCTTTGCCTTGACCGCACCGCCGACCGCGATCGAGGCCGACACGCCACACACCGCACCGCCGGCGCCGAGCACCGCGGCGAACCGTTTCTCGAGACCGAAAATCTTGGTCGCGGCGAGGAAGATCGTGAGCCAGGTACAAACCGAGACGATGGTTGCCTGCAGGAAGGCGATGGGGCCGGCGGAAAAGATCAGGGTCAGAGGCAACGTCGCACCGAGGAGCACGATACCTGTCTTGATGTAGTACTCGGTGAGGAGGCTGGTCTTGAACCAGTCAGGAAGCTTGACGAGGTTGCCGATCACGAGCCCGATGAGCAGGGCCAACAGCGGCGCCCCCAGGTGCAAGGTCGATTTCACGAAGGAGTTTGAGGAGAAATAGAAGACCGCAGTCGATCCGAGGAAGAGAATGATAAAGCCGGGAATGAATTGGGAAACGCTGCGCCCCATCGCTGCCATCGAAATGGTAAAGGCGGCGCCGAAGAGACCGAAAATGATGAGGTAATTCGGGAGGTTCTTGGCGACATCGGCGCCCAGCGCGTCAAGGGTCGGCCATCCGCCCGGCTTGACGGCCCACCCCGCGATCGTGCTTCCCGAGTAGTATGAAGCCAGCGCGAGCGCGACGATCCCAAGACCGAGCCATACGGCCCAGTAGTCCTCGATCGTCCAGAGTTTTTCAAGCTCGTTCCGCAAGAGAAACCCCTCCTCACGCCGCACGCACCTGATCCGCCGTCAATGGTGCAACCCCTGTGCCAGAGGAGGACCTCGTGCAATATTTCACAAGTCCTTGAGAAGGCGTTACTTCCGTCAAATTTCTCACTGCGGGGCCCTGTCATCCGTCAACCCATGTTACAAAGACGTAACGACGCCCACCTTCGCTCTCATCGCAGCTCAAGCGCCGCGGTGGCGACCGTCGAGTTCAGGGACCTCGATTCCGAGGTCCCTGATCTTGCGGAAGAGGGTGCTGGTATGAATGCCGAGCTCTTCCGCCGCCGCCTTGCGGTTGCCCCGGTTCCGGCGCAGCGCGTCGGCGATGTGGCACGCCTCCAAAGAGCGCAGGGTCGCACCGGTGCGGTCGGGAATCCCGATGTTCCCTTCCCCGACAGTCAACTCCGGCGGGAGATGCTCGAGCTCGATGACGCCGCCCCGGCACAGCACGAAGCCATGCTCGATGATGTTCTCGAGCTCGCGGGCGTTGCCCGGAAAGTCGTGACTCATCAGGAGAGCCAGAACGTCCTCGGAGACCGCAGTGATGTTCTTCTCCTGGAGCCGGTTGAAACGGTCGATAAAGTGGTCGATGAGGAGCGGAATGTCCTCCCGCCGGTCGCGAAGACTCGGCAGCTCGAGGCGGATGACGTTGATGCGGTAGAAGAGGTCTTCGCGAAACGTCCCATCCTCGACCAATCGCGCGAGATCGCGGTGGGTTGCCGCCACGACCCGAACATTCGCCTCCACCGGTTCGACCCCGCCGAGCGGCTCGTAATGGTGCTCCTGGAGGACGCGAAGCAAGCGCATCTGCATCGCCGGCGAGATGTCCCCGATCTCGTCGAGCAAGATCGTCCCGCCTTCCGCAACGGCAAATCTCCCCGCCTTGTCATTGCGCGCGTCGGTGAACGCTCCAGCCTTGTGGCCAAAGAGCTCGGATTCGAGGAGGTTATCCGGGAGGGCGCCGCAGTTGATGGCCACAAAGGGCTTATCGCGCCGCGGCGAGAGCTCGTGAATGGCGCGGGCGAAGAGCTCCTTGCCGGTGCCGCTGGCGCCGTGGATCACCACCGTGCTGTCGCTGGCGGCGATGGCCGGCAGGATGCCGAAGAGGTCCCGCATCGCCGGGCTGCGGCCAATGATGTCGCCGAGTGAGTAGCGACCCGCCAACTCCTTTCGCAGCTCCTCGACCTGGCTGAGGTCACGAAAGGTCTCCACCCCGCCAACCAATCGCCCACTGTCGTCCCTGAGCACCGCGGTCGAAATGCTGATCGGGATCTTGCGGCCGGTGGCGTCGATGATGACCCCCGAGCGGTTGATGACCGGTTCGCCGGTCTCCAGGGTGTGGCGGAGCGCGCAGACGCTTTCACAGATGCTGGCGTGAAATACGTCGCAGCAGCGGCCGCCGATCGCCTCGGAGCGGGGGACGCCGGTGATCCGCTCCGCCGCACTGTTGAAGTACGAGATTCGCCACTCGGAGTCAACAGTGAAGACACCCTCAGCCAGGCTGTCCAGAATGATGCGCCCGATGCCCGGTTCGTTTGCGTCCATATGCTCGCCACTCCACCTGCAAGGTATCCGCAACCAGCCGGTTGTCAAGGCCGATCCCCCTTAACGCCTTGCGCAGGCGGGTTATGCCATACTGGGCGTCAGGATTGCCGGATGTCGAGTCAGCAAGTCAGAGCCGGGGGCCAAGGCGAAAACAAGCCTCACGCCCGCAACCCGGGCTCGAAGGTGCCCGATGCGGTTGCTACGCCGGATCCGAGCGCGCGATCCCCCCTCGGGACGGTCTTGACCGCCCGGCGGCGCACGGTGGCCATCTACCTCGCCGTCTCCATAGCGCTGGCGGCGCTGGTCGCGGTGGCGGCCGGGCGAATACCTCCGGTTGCCCTCGGTGCCGCGCTGATGGGCGCGTTCTTGTTTATCGGGTGGTTGGCGCTCACCAGGCAACGTGTCGGCGACGATCATCACAACACTCCGCTTAAATCCCTTCGCAACGAGCTTGATCATTCCCGCCGTAGTTATGAACGTCTGTTCACCGCCGTGCCCTGTTTCATCTGCGTCCTCGACCGGGACCTCCACATTCTCGAGGCCAACGACCTCTATCGAAGAGAGTTCGGCGCCACCGACCGCTCGCTGTGCTACGAGGTGTGCAAGCATCGCACCTCGAAGTGCCCGGGTTGTATTGTCGACGCCACCTTCGCCGACGGCGAATCTCGCTCGAACGAGGAGGTGTTGGTCACCCGTTTCGGCGAACGGGTCGAGGTCGTCGTCCACACACGGCCGATCCTCAACGACGACGGCGACATCAGCGCCGTGATGGAGGTCTTCACCGACGTCACCGAGGTCAAGCGGCTGCAGCGCCAGCTTGCCCTCACCGGTCGCGCGGTGGCCGGCACCGCTCACCGCATCAAGAATATTCTGATGGGTCTCGAGGGCGGCATCTTCATTGTCAACGACGGTCTCGAGGGGGACGACCGCGGGGTAATCGCCGAGGGCTGGGAGATGGTCGAGCGTAATGTGGAGCGGGTTTCGGCCATCGTCAAGGATCTGCTCTACTGCGCCAAGGAGCGCGAGCCACAGTTCGAGACCGACGTCTGCCCGCAGGAGATCGTCCTCGAGGTCCTCGACCTCTTTGCCGACCGCATGGCGGAGGACAACATCGAGATCCGCGCCGACGTATCCGAACCTTTCCATCGCGGCACATTCGACCCCGAAGCAATCCACAGTCTTCTGTGCAACTTGACCGCCAACGCCATCGACGCCTGCCGCTTCGACCCTTCCGAGGACAAACCCTCCCACACGGTGACTCTCCGGTGCATGCAAAACGGCGAGGGCGCAACCTTGCTGTCAGTCGAGGACGACGGCGAGGGCATCCCCGAGGATCTCACGCGCAAGGTCTTTCAGGAGTTCTTCTCCTCCAAGGGAACCGAGGGCACCGGGATTGGCCTGCTGGTCGTGCAAAAGGTGGCGGAAGAGCACGGCGGAACCGTGACATTCACCTCCGAACCCGGAGCGGGCACCAGCTTTACTGTGGTCATCCCTCGTCACCGCCGCGACCGGCCGCCGGCGTGCGGCGACGACCAGCGACTTCTGAGCACCGTGCCTCAGTAGAGTCTTTTCAAGCGGCGCCGATCAACTCTTCAACCTTTTCCAGAAACGGCTCTCGCTCAATCGGTTTCTCGACCAGTGCCTCCGGCCGCGGCAGCTCACCGAGATCACCAAAAAAATCGTCCAACCGCGCCAGGCCGGTAAGCACGATGACCGGAATGGAAGCCGTCTTCTCCGAGCTCCTCAGACCACGGTAGGCTTTGATTCCTGACTTCTTCGGCATCAGCACGTCGAGGGTGATGAGGTCCGGGCGGTGGGCCTCGGCGAGCCACATGCCCTCATCGCCGTTGGTCGCCGTCTCGGTCTCATATCCCGCCTTGCGGAAAAGGGCCTCGAGATAGACCCGCATGTCCTTTTCGTCGTCGATGATGAGAATTTTCTTCGCCATGTCGGTGTCCTCCCGGTTGCCGTTTACTCGGCCTTCGAACTCGTCCCAAGCGCCGCTCGTGACTCCGGCGTATCGATGCGCTCGAGCACCTTGCGAATCGGTGTTCTCAGCTTCTCGTTGTCGAGCGAGCGGATGATGCAATCTACGATATCCGGATCCCGCAAAGCCTCGAGCTCGGCGGTCGCGCATTCGACCAATCGCGGGTTCGCACTGCCGAGCGCCGAGCACAGGTACTCGACCGCCAGCCCGCCGGTCTCGCCACCCTTCTTGGCGACCGTGCCGAGGGCGAGCAGAGCCTTCTCGCTGCGACGGAACCTGCCGATCGCCCGCACACCGCGCAGACCGCCACCATAGGCCTCGATGAAGGCCTCCACGGCCTCGTCGGTTTTGCGAACCGGTTCGGCCTCTGCAGCTTCAGCCAGGTATGACTCGTCGGCGTAATACTCGACCGCCATCCGGCGCACGGTCGGGCTGCAATCCGGATCCTCGGCAATCGACTCGATGATGCGCCGATCGGTAATACGCGAGAAGCACATTCCGATGAGCTCGACGTCTTCGGGCGCTTTTAAGAGATCCGCCACGACCCGCTGCGAGAAGATTTTCTCGACCGCCACCAGACGCACATCCAACGACGCCGCGTTGCGCGCGACCTCTTCGAGGTGCACATCGTCATCAAGGCGCGACACCGCGGTTAGCCGCACTCGCGGCGAGTCATCGCTGCACGCCACCTCCACCAGCTTGTCCGGGTCGTCCATCTTCTCCACCGCCGACATTCGGACCTTTGGATTCGAGTGCGTGTGGTCTCTCTTTTCGAGGACCCGCCCGCCTTTTTTTCTCTTTTCCATGACGCTCATCTCCGCCCTCCTTTCCCTCGGGGGCTCAGCCGTCGTTCTCTCCCAACGCCCGCTCAACCGTTGCCGTGAACTCGTCCGGATCGATGGGCTTGTCGAAGACGGCAAACGGGTTGCTCACCGCCAAATGGCGACCGGCAAGACCGCTGACGATGATCACCGGCACCTCGCTCAGCTCATGGTGTCTCGTCAATCGGCGATAGAAATCGGTGCCGGTCTTGTTGGGCATCTGGAGATCGAGGATGATCACCTCGGGTCTCTCCTCGGTGGCGATATCGTATGCCTGGAGGCCGTCCTCGGCGGTCACGACATCCCATCCGCGTCGTTCCAGGACCGCCTTCAGGAACGCCCTGATATCGGCCTCGTCATCGACAACGAGAATCTTGTGGCTCATTGCGGCCTCCATTGGTGTGACATTGTTTCCTCCACCCTAACCCGGTCTTCTCACCGGGTGTCTACTACGGGCGGTGAATGGCAGCCATCTGTCGTGCTTTTCACAAATCGTGATCCTTAACGTAGTGTAACTACGCCTGCGTCGCCCGATTCGCGAAAAACCCAACATCTGACTACCTTTCGCCGCCCTCGCTACGAAACCCGGTGAGAAGACCGGGCTAAACCCCACGCTCGCGTTCGGTCAAGAACCGCCAGAATCCGATAAAGCCGATCAACAGAACTCCGATCAGGATGTAGGTGGCGCCCTCGGTGTGCGTCAGAAAGTCGAACAGGGTGTGGTACATCCGCCCCTCCTCAGTGCAATGCCGGATAATCCGGGTGCTCGTACATGATCGGCATGCGATGCGCGATCCATCGGAAGACCACCACGGCGAGGGTGATCAGTGACACCGTCACCCAAACCTCGGTCCACGCCGGTGCGTATCGCATGGAGTGGGGTACCTTCCAGTTGAAGGCGATGAAGGTGACGTTGAAGCGATTGAGGACGACGCCTGCGACCGTCATCGCCGCCGCCAGCCGCACGAGCCCGAGCCGCTGCTCGCGATACGCCACCGTGAACAGTAAGCACGGCAAGACCACGAATCCCATCAGCTCGATGAGGTACCACGCACCCCATCCGGTCGCTAACAGTCGCCACTCGTTCTCCAGCGACAGGGCCACGAGCTTGACCGCGAAGTAGGTCCCCAGCACCACCGCCGCACCCTTCGCGAGACCGAAATTGATGTCGCGGAACTGGTCATTCGAGGTCTGCACCTGATCGTGGAACGCGCGGTGGGAGATCCATCCTTCGACGATGATCATGGAGATGCCGGCGGCGACCGCCGAGATGAAGAACTGGACCGGAATTTGCGATGAGTACCACAGGGGATGGAGCTTGGTCGGAGTCACCATATACATGGCGCCGAGGGTGGACTGATGCATGGTCGACAGGATCACTCCAAATATCGTCAGCGCGATGGTCAGTTGCCCGACCAACCGGCGCCAGATTTTCAGACCGAGCCACTCGAAGACCGCCGGCGTGGTCTCGATGAACAGCACCGTGAGATAGAGCGCGACGCACAGCGAGACCTCGAAGAGCGGCGAGGTCGGGCCGGCCTGCTTGATGAACGGGTATGGGAGGCGCCAGGGACGGCCGAGATCTGCGAGAAGCCCCAATACGACCAGCGAGTAACCGAGGAATCCGGTCAGGAGCGCCGGTCGCACGATCGGGCGGTACTCCTTCATTCCAAACAGGAAAACCGCCGAGGAGATCACGAAACCGCCGGCCGCGAGGGCGACCCCGGCCATGACGTCGAACCCGATCCACAGCCCCCATGGGTTGGTGTTGGAGAGATTGGTGGTCGAGGCGAGGCCGGTCGTGAATCGGATGGTGAGGATGATCGCCCCACCAACGAGAATGACTCCGGCAATCAAATTGAACGGGGTGAAGATCCCGCTCCTTTCGCCGTGTGCAGTAGCCGTGCTCATGACGAGCCTCCCTCTCCCTGCTCGGCGAGGGCCTTGCGGACGGCCGTCTCAACGGCCTTTTCCTTGTCCTTCTTCGCTCTCTCCGCCGCCAGCGCGAGCTTGGCCTTCGCCTCTTCCTCCCCATGTGCCCGCGCCTCGGCAAGAGCCGCCTCGAGCTCGGCCTTGGCGAGCTTGTCCTTTCGCTTGGTGAAGGCGTAGAACCCGGCCAGCAAACCTGGGTAGATGGTCACGATCAACGGCACCACCGACAGATAGCTGGTGCCGATTGCGGGCAACGACTCGTGGGTGGCGCCCTCTTCGAGATCGAGCTCGCGGAAAGGAATACCAGCGAGCATCAACCAGCTCGTTCCACCGAACTCATACTCGCCGAAGACATGATTGATATAGCGATCGGGGAACTTGCGGATCCGGTCCCGCGCCACCTCGATCAGATCCTCGCGCCGGCCGAAGGTGATCGCACCGGCGGGACAGGCGTCGGCGCAACCCGGGTTGAGACCCTCCTTGATCCGGGGGTAGCACATGGTGCAGCGCATCACTCGCGGGTCGATGGGGTTGTCGTACTCGTAGGCGAGCGCGTAGTACGGGCAGGCCATGATGCAGTAGCGGCAGCCGATGCAGACCTCCGGGTCATAGAGGATTGGCCCCTCCGGGGTCTTGGTGAAGGCGTGCACCAGGCAGACCGTGGCGCAGCAGGGTTCGTTGCAGTGCATGCACTGCAGCTTGCGATAGACCGGTGGCTCGTCGCCGTCGCCGTCCTGGTACCGGTTGACGACCGTGAAAGCCGTCGCTGTGGAGCGGCGGAGTTTTTCAAAAACATCCAGGTCGCCCATCGGTTGCTCCGGCTCGGGCAGGGCGTTGACCTTGGCACACGCCACCTCGCACGACCGGCAGCCGACACACAGGGTGGTGTCGTGGAGGAGGCCGTAGCGGCCTGGGTAGCCTTCGAAGTGCTCGACCGTGGTCGCTTCCGTGGTTGCGGTGGAGAGGGCGCCCGCGCCCGCCGCCAGGGAACCGACAAATCCTCGTCTCGACATGCTCATGAGGCCACCTCCTTCTTTTCGTGGCAGTCGGTGCACCCCTGTTTTTTGATGCCCATCCGCTGGTGGCAGCCGATGCATTGGCGGTGGTAGGCCACCTTGAGGCCCGGTCGGTCCACCCTCGCCTGCGCCGCCTCACCGTGACAGGCGCGACACCGCGGCGGGCGTTCGCCAAGTTGCGAGCGGTGGTGACAACCCTGGCACCCGGTTTCGACATCGCCGTGGAGGACGCTCGCCAGCCGTGACGTGCGGACGGCTTCGTCGAGCTTGACCGCCATTTTGCGATGCGGCATCGTGGACGGCTGGTAGGTCGAGCTCAGCACGTCGATGACAACGGTTTCCGGAAAGTCGTCGGAGATCGGTGGCAGGGGGTCGATCCCGGCCGTATTGGGAACTGCCGTCGGCGGCTCAACACCCGGCGCGAGCCAGGGGCCCGCATGGCACCGGGAGCACTCCGAGTCGTTTTCAGACGCCGCCAGCCCTCCGTGACAACCAACGCAACCGATCGCCTCCTGCTCCGCCTCATGGCAGCCGACGCAGCTCAGCCGCGAGGACGCGCCGTGGTAGGCCCGTTCGAGGGTCACGCCGCCACCCTCCGGGACGCCGGCCACGGTGTGGCACCTGCGACACGGTTGGACGGTCTCATGGTGACAGCTCGTGCAGAAGGTCGTCCGCGGCTCGTGGGCGGCGTGATCAAAGGGCACCAGCCGCGACAGACCGTCGGCGCGGTGGATCCACATCTGGTCCGGCTGGCCCCGCACCAGGCGCGGAATCTCCTCGAGCTTCTTGACCGCCTCCCGCTTGGCTGGATCGTGGCAGCCCACGCAGGCGGTGGGCCCCGCCTCCTTGCCCTCGCCGGTGCGCGCGAGGTGGCAGGAGAGGCATTGGACGTGAGACGCGTTCTTCAGTGACAGGGTCTTACCCTCGTCCCGCTCCCGGTGGCAGTCGCTGCAGGCATCCTCCTGCCCCTTGACGTAGACCAGTTGCTTGAGCTCCTTGTCCCAGACGTGGTGGCAGCCCCGACACCGGTCCTTCTCGTCTCGGTCCTTGAAGACGGCGACGTGGCGTGCGTGGAGCGAGTAGTCGTAGGCCATCGGCGCCTGATCCGGCAGCACGGCGTTCTTCACGCGATGGCATTCCCCGCAGGTCAAAGGTCCCGCGCTCAGACCCTGCTCGGCCCGCTCCTGGTGGCATCCTTGACATCCGTCGTGGTATGCGTCCATGCGTGCGTCAGGATCGAGATCGCCGGCGGCCGCAGCAAACGACGGGGTCAGCACGCCTTCCTCGACGAGATGGCATTTCGAACACTGATCCGCCCCTAAGGCCGTGGTGTGGCGCGCATGGTCAAAGTCAACCGGAGGCCGTTCCAGTTCGCCGAAATCCTCGGGGTACGCCATGAGGATCATTCCCGCCGGCGCCGGCTCGGGCGCAGCCGGCGCTTGTTGGGCGGCAACAACCGCAACGCCGAGGAGGGCGATGAACAGGAGCGGTGCAATTCGGATGGGTGTCATCGTCGAGACCCTCCCTCAATCCTGCGGAATCTCGATGCACTTGATCAGCAGCTCGCTGATGAAGTTCACGTGTGCGCCGAGCTTGTAGTAGCCGATGATGTCCTCGATGCCCGAGTGGCAGTTGTGGCAGGGAGTGATCACCAGGTGCGCCCCGGTCTCCCGGATCTGATCGGCCTTGATGCGGTTGCTCTTCATCCGTGACGGCTTCCACGGCGGTCCACAGTTAATGAGCCCGCCACCCGCCTGACAGCAGTAGTTGTGCTCATAGCGCGGCTCCATGTCCCGGAAGTCCTCGCACAGAGCGTTAATGACGTAGCGTAGCTTGTGGTGAAGACCGCGGCCGCGAACGATGTTGCACGGGTCCTGGACGGTGACGGGCTCTTCGATCTTGCGAACGATCTTGAGGCGGCCGCTCGTGATCATCTCGTAATAGAACTCGACCGCATGCACCATCGGGATCGGTGGTTCGGTCCACCCCAGCCACCGCGGCCCGTCGTAGACCGCGCCGCGGTAGGCGTGGCCGCACTCGCCCATCACGACCCGCTTGACTTTGAGCTCCATCGCCCGCTCCCAGTGCAGGCGCTCGACCCGGCCCATGGTCTCGAAGTCGCCCGAGTACATGGCCATATTCGAGTTGTCCCAACCGTCGGTCGAGGGCATGGTCCAATCCGCTCCGGCAACCTTGAAGATAATGGCCATGTTGGCGATCAGCTGGGCCAGGATCTTGGGCTCGGGGCCGATCACCGAGTACATAATCTCGGCGCCCTCCTTGTCGAGCGGGATGCGGGTGCCGGCGAGCTCCGCCTGGGCGTCCTCCTCCTGCCACATGAGGGTGTCGATCCAGTCGTCCTGTTGGACCCACATCTGGTTCATGGTTGCGGCGTGGCTGTTGGTCGTGTCCTGGAGATACTGGGGCACCACGCCGAGAAGATTCAAGATCCGGCGAACGGTCATGATCAGGTACGAGATGTCGATGCCGAAGGGGCAGTACATGCTGCAGCGGCGGCAGGCGCCGCAATCGATGAAGGCGATGCGTGCCGCATTGTGGAGGAACTCGCCGTCCACCTTGCCCTTCCGCTTGACCATCTCCCACAGGGTGTCCTTGACCTTGGCAACCGGTGCGAAGTCGGGATCCTTGTCGCGCGAGATGTAGCTCTGGCAGGCGTCCGCGCACAGACCGCAGTGGACGCAGGTCTCGAGGTAGGTCTGGAGTCGGGCTGCCGACTCCTCAGTCAGCACCCGGTTGATGACCTGCTCGATCCGTTCCGGCGTCAGCTTGGCGATGCTGTCGTCAACCCCGGGATCGATGACCTGAATGTCTTGAAGATCAGCCATGCCGTTCTTCCCCCGTCGAGTGCATATCAACCTGCATATCTCACCAGTCCCTCGCGTGGCGCACTGCGCCGAACTCGCTCCCCATGTATGCCCGCGTGAACGGGAACCACATCATGTGGATGAGCCGCGTCCACGGGATGAGCAGCAGCCACAGGGCGCCGGAAACAATGTGCGCGATGAGCATTCCCCGATAGGAAAACCACTGGTAGTGGGCGGCAAAGCCGGTGACAAACGGCGCCATCACCAGGAGGGCGATGAAGAAATCCGACCAGTAGCTGACGTTGCGCACCTCCGGCCGCACCAGACGCCTGATGATGAAGAAGAGACACGCAACGATCACCACCAGGGTCATTCCGTCGGCCACCTTGTCGGGCAGACTCCACCAGCTCACGCCCCACGATGCCCGCCACAGGACAACGTGCGCGAGCAGGAAAATCGGAGTCGCCAGTACGCAGACGTGAAAGGCGTAGGACAACACCGTGTACAGGGGCTTTTTCCGCATGTTGACCCCGGCGAACGGGATCACCCAGTGAAGAATCGAACGCAGGCCGTACCTGAGCTCGAGCGTCTTGTAGACCACCTTGTCCTTCCTCGCCAGCCGGGCCATGGTCACGAGCTGGTAGGCCATGCCGCCGAAGAAACCGAGAAAAGCGATCCAGACCAGAGGGCCGCGAATGAAGTCGTACATTCTTCCTCCTCCGATCAACCCTGAAAGTTGGCGGCGACCGGAACCACCTGCCGGAAATAGACGCCGTCTTCTACCGCGCGGATCAGCAGCCGCCTGCCGTCGGGGCTGAAGACCGGCGCCCACAGCCCCTCGTACCAGGGGCTCCACGGGTGGCCGTCGATCGCGATCGCAAAGCGGCCGTCGCGTTCCACCTTGGCGGCCACCAGCTTGCCGTCGGGCGAAAAGACCGGATCCCAAACCATGTCGTAGCCCTCCGGCCATACCGTGCCATCCACGGCAAGGCTCCACACGCCCTTGTCACGAATGGTCGCCGCAACCCGCCGGCCATCCGGTGAAAACACTGGCGGCAGCACAAGGTTGTCAAAGGTGACGCCCCATGATCGGTCATCGACGGCCACCGTCCAGCCGCCGAAGCTCGGCGCCACCACGGCCGCGATCCGCTTTCCATCCGGGCTCAACCGTTGATTCCACAGCTGCATGTACCGGCCTTCCCAGATCGGCTGACCGTTGTCGGCGATCGTCCAGGCGCCGTTGACCCGCACCGGCGCCAGCAAGCTCTCTCCCGACGGCCGGTACACCGGCTCCCATACCGATCCGAAGCTCCTCTCCCAGAGTGCTGCGTTCTCGGCCAGGGTGTAGTCGCAGATATCCAGGCGAACCTCGGCGGCCACGCGGTCGCCGCCGGGATTGATCGCCAAACCATAGGCGTTGATGAACTTCCGCCCCCACGGCGCGCCATCGACCGCCACGCTCCAGGTCCCCTCCATGAAACCGACGATATCGGCCTCGGCGAGCGAATCGACCTGGACCAGGGCGGCCACCGTGCCGCCGTCGTCACTGACGGCGAGACCTCGCGACGAGAAAAACCTCTGCTCCCAGGGTTGACCGTTGACCGCTACGGTGTACTCCATGTTGTCCTTGATCTGAATCGCGATCACGCTTCCGTCGCGGTTGAATGTCGGGTTCCAGGCAAACTCCCAGCTCTGTTCCCAGAGCTTGCCTTCAACTCCCATCGTCCACTCGTCATCGACCCGAACCAGGGCGGTCAACCGTCCGTCGGGTCCAAATACTAGATGCCAGGCCTTCTCGTACTCACCCTCCCAGAGAGTGTCGTTGGCCCATACGCGAAAAACGTCCGGCGCCGTAAGCACAGGCGCCGCAATGCGCTCGCCGTCGGCGCTCACCACAAACTCGTGGACGTCATCGAAGCGATCCCGCACCGCGCCGAGATCGCTGATGAGCTTCTTTTCGGTATCCCAGCTCCAGGTCTCGCGATCGAGCATCAATGAGCCCCCTTCGCTCTTTCAGAACCATCGGGCGCCGGTCCGCCCATTAGGCCGTCTTTCAGCAACTCGCGTGCCAATCTCGATCACTCCGCGAAATTCTCACAACCAATTTGATATCAATATTTTACAGCGACATGTGCCTGAAGCATTCTCCCGCATCAATGCAAAATGCAATAGTACCGCCCAGACGACCATTGCAAAATGCATGAGCGCGATCTACCGCACCGGCTGTCTTCATGACCTCGCGGCAGCACGATCGATTGCAAGATGCAATGAGCTGGTTCCATTGTGCTCGGTTGACCTTGAGAGGCATTCGATTCTGAATCGATGAATGGCTTCGAGGGTTTCATTTTGGAACGATGGTTGTCTCTCATGATTGCAAAATGAAACCTTTCGAGCTCCATTCGATCCCATCTCCCTCGTACATTGCTGATGTAAGACATTGATTTTCAACGAGTTTCAATCATTTCAATGAATTCGCAGCAAGCTGGTCCGGAGTTTGCATTTTGACATATGAGAGGCGGTCCATCGAATGGGCTGGAGGCACATGGGACATGGATGCATCAGCAGAGAACGAGAATGAGCCGATGGTGGAGACCGCAGCTGTATCTCACGACGCCGTGGTTCGCCCCACCCGCCCTTATTCGTTCTACATAGAACCGTACGACGAGACCGACCGCCCGCGGAAGTTCCTCGACGTCATGGCGGCGATGCTCCGCCACAGCACCTATGACCACTGGCTGGATCTATACTCGAAAATCAGCACGAAGTGTTCGCGATGCGCCGAGGTGTGTCCGATCTACGACACGACCGGCGATCCGCATGACATTCCCTGCTACCGCACCGAGCTGATCCTCAAGGTCTACCGTCGCTACTTCACGGTCTCGGGAATGCTGCGGGCGCGTCTCGGCCACGCATGGGAGCTGACCGATCGGCACATCGACGAGATGGCGGAGTCGATCTATCACTGTACGGCTTGTAGGCGTTGCACGATTGAATGCCCGCTCGGCATCGACCACGCCCTGATGACCCACCTCATGCGCCACATCCTGACCGAGATTGGGGTGGTACCGAAGGCGCTGGTGGTCGCCGTGCGTGAGCAGCTTGAGGGCGCCACCCACAACACCTCGGCCATCCCGGTTGCGGCGATGGTCGACACCTGTGAGTTCCTCGAGGAGGAGCTCACGGAGCAGCTCGAATACGACAAGATCAAGTTCCCGATCGACGTCGAAGACGCGGAGTATGTCTTCTTCCCCGCGGTCAGCGACTACCTGCTCGAGGCCGACACCCTGATGGGCAACGCGGCGGTGTTTCACGCCACCGGCTGCTCGTGGACGATCGGCAGCGGGAACTTCGACGGCATCAACTATGGGCTCTTCGTCAACGACCGCTACCTGCGGCGGATCATTCAGCAGCTCGTGACCGAGGTGCGCCGCCTCGGCGGCGCCAAGATCATGATCGGGGAATGCGGTCACGCCTCGCGCTCGGCCAAGGACTTCGTACCGGTCTTCGGCGGTCCCGACCCGCCTGAGGTCGTCAACTGCATGGAGTGGACCCATCGCATGCTCACCGAAGGCCGGCTTCAACTCAACCCCGACATCATCACCGATGTCGTCACCTATCACGATCCGTGCAACATCGCCCGTCGCGGGTGGATCGTCGATCGGCCGCGCGAGATCCTGCGGGCCTTCTGCCGGAACTTCGTCGAAATGACGCCGCGCGGCAGGTACAACTACTGTTGTGGCGGCGGCGGTGGCACGGTCTCGATCGACGAGATGCGGGAGTACCGCACCGGCATCGGCGGCAAGAAGAAGGCCGACCAGATCCGCGCCACCGGAGCTCGCTACCTGGTCGCGCCGTGCGCCAACTGCAAGAAACAGTTGCGCGAGATCGTCGAGGACCACGAGCTTGAAGGCGTTGAGGTGGTGGGCCTGCATGATCTGATCCTCAAGGTGATCGAAATCCCCGGCGCGAAGCCGGCGGCGGATCGCACCGTCGTCGACCCGATGACGATGGACTGGAAGGGAGCGGCCGAAAATGGCTGAGTGGCTGGCCTTCGCGCGTGGACCACTCTTCCGTCTCAGCGTCGCGGTGATGGTGCTCGGTCTGGCGCGCCACCTGGCGGTAACGGTCTGGGGGCTGATTCGCGCCTACCGGCTTTCCGACGACAAGAACGTCTCGTGGCGCCGGGCTGCACACCAGACCCTCGATTGGCTGGTCCCGGTCCGGCATCTCCGCGAGCGCTGGTTCTACTCGCTGATGTCCGTCATCTTTCATATCGGCGTGATCGTGACGCCGGTCTTCCTCCTGGCGCACATTCGGCTCCTGCAGAAGAGCATCGGCGTCGCATGGTGGGCGCTGCCGATGACGGCTGCGGATGTGCTGACCTTGACCACGGTGGTGACGCTGCTGCTGCTGATTTCGGGTCGGGTCGGAAGCGGCGCCGCGCGCGGTATCAGCCGCCTGCAGGACTACGCGATTCCGGGCCTGATCGTCGTCCCGTTCCTGTCCGGTTTCCTCGCCGCCCACCCCGGACTCAACCCGTTCCCATACAACCCCACGATGCTCGTTCACATCCTCAGCGCCGACCTGTGCATCGTGCTGGTGCCCTTCACCAAGCTCGCCCACATGGCGCTGCTGCCGCTGTCGCAATTGCCCTCGGAGCTGGCGTGGCGGTTCCCGCCGGACTACCCCGAACGGGTGGCGAGACAGATCGGCACCCAGGGGCGTGCCATATGAGCTACGCGATTCTCACCGATACCACCCTGTGCACCGGCTGCGACAAGTGTGTCGATGCCTGCGTCGAGATCAACCACCTCGGCGATGATATCTACTATCCGTGGCGGGAAAAAGACGGACTCAACGGGAATCGCTTCTGCTCGGTGGTGCGGCCGGCGCCGGACTGTTTCGTGCGGCTGCAGTGCCGGCAGTGCCTGGATCCGGCCTGCGTCTCGGTGTGCCCGGTCGGCGCCCTCCACAAGACCGATGAGGGCTCGGTGATCTACGACACCGAGATCTGCATGGGCTGTCGCTACTGCATGATGGCATGCCCGTTCGGCATCCCGCGTTACGAGTGGAACCGCGCCGTGCCCCACATTCGCAAGTGCACCCTGTGCTTCGAGGCCATGGCGAGGGGCGAGATCGAGCAGCCGGCCTGCACCGCCGCGTGTCCCGAGCATGCCACCGTGTTCTTTGAAGATCGCGACGAAGCCCTGCGCGAGGCCCGCCGCCGCATTGCCGAGAACCCCGGCACGTATTTCGAGGACCGCATCTGGGGGGAGCACGAGGTGGGCGGCACGAGCGTGCTCTACCTGTCGAGCATGGATTTGTCGGCGGTCCTCTGGCACTCCTTCAAACCGCTCGGGACCGAGCCGCTGCCGGAAAGGACCGAACGCATCATGGTCACGGTTCCGCCGACCTTCTTCGGTGTGTGCGCCGTGATGGCCGGTACCTACTGGGTCATCAACCGGCGCCGGCGATTGATGGACGGCGAACCGCCGGCCGGGTCCTTGAAATCAGACGAGGGGGGCGAGCCGTGAGGGTTCGGGTCACCAAAATCGTGCTGTGGGGGCTGGTCGGGGCCTCGGCGGTAGCTCTCGCGGCGCGCTTTGGCAACGGTCTCGGTGCGACCACCAACCTCAGCGACCTCACCCCCTGGGGGCTGTGGATCGGGCTCAAGCTCGCCGGCGTCGCCTTTGCCGCGGGCGGTTTCACGATCGCAGGCGTGGTGTACATATTCCAGCTCGGGCCCTACCACAAGCTCGCCCGGCGGTCGGTGTTGCTCGGTCTCCTCGGCTACACCTTCTTCGTCGTCAGCCTGATCGTCGATCTCGGAATTCCGTGGAACATCTGGCGGCCGGTCTTTTATTGGAACCCGCATTCGCCGCTCTTCGAGGTGGCGTGGTGCGTGATGCTGTACCTCACGGTTCTGCTCTTGGAGTTCGCACCGGTCGTGCTCGAAAAATACCGCCGGATCCACGTCATCGACGTGGCCTACCGCTTCCTGGTTGCGGCGAGTATTCCGATCGTGATCCTCGGTATCGCTCTTTCGGTCCTCCACCAGTCGTCGCTCGGGACGCTCTTTGCGATCACCCCGCACCGTCAGCACCCGCTGTTCTACAGCCCGATCGTCAACGTGCTGTTCTTCGTCTCCTGCGTGGCGATGGGTCTCGGCGCCGTGATCGTAGAATCGTACGTTGCCAATCTGCTCTATCGGCGCAAGCTCGATCACGAGCTGTTGCCGACGATCGGCCGTTTCATGGCATGGGTGGTGTGGCTGTTCATCACCATCCGAATCGCCGATCTGGTCATCCGTGGCGACGGTCACCACCTCATCGAGAGCGGCTGGAACAACGCGTTGTTCTGGTTCGAGACCCTGGCGCTCCTGTTGCTGCCATCACTCCTTATCCAGCTCAGACGGGTTCGAAACAACCGCACCCTGCTCGCGGTGATGGCATTTGCGGTCGTCGGTGGATTCATGCTCAACCGGCTGACGGTAGCCGGGCTGGCCACGATCACCCCGACCGGAACCCATTACTTTCCATCGGCGCTCGAACTTCTAATGAGCTTTGGGCTGGTGCCCGGCATCGCCGTCCTGATCTGGATGTTCCTGGTCGAGCATTACCAGGTGTGGCAACCCGAGCCGGAGGTCGATCAACCCGACCCGAGCTTCGCGCCCCCCCAATTCGATCCCGTTTCGGGCGTGTGGCTCGGCGACTCGATGCTGGCCGCCTTCAGACGCAACTCGTTGGCCTTCATCGTCGCCGCGGCCCTCGCCTTCGCCCTCCTACCCCACCGCGCCCTCTATGGCGCGGGCGCCGTACCGACGCCGGTGCAACGCGCCCGCGGCAGCACGGTAATGCGGATTGATGGTGACCGAAATGGGATTGCGGTCGAGTTCAAGCACCAGATGCACATCGACAAGCTGGGAGACAAGGACTCCTGCGTACAGTGCCATCACCTGGACGAGCCGCTCGACAAGGACACGCCGTGCTGGGTGTGCCACCGCGACCAATGGTCGGCGACCGACATCTTCGACCATGACCGCCACGTCGCTGATCTCCAGCGGATGGGCACGGGCGACCCGTGCGCCGCCTGCCACCTCAACACAGGCGGACCGCACACCGCCGAGCATACGGCGTCGTGCACCGCCGAGGGCTGTCATCACGGTCACCTCGAGATGCGCCGCGAAGGCGTAACCGTCGAGCTTAAGGACAAGGACCGGGCACGGTTGGCGGTCGGTTATGTGGACGCCCTTCACGGTGTCTGCATCTCCTGTCACAAGAAGAAAGCCGCCGAGCTCAACCGCCCCCACCACCCGGACTGCGCCACCTGCCATCTCGATGGGCCGGTACCGGTCAGGAGCGCCGGGTGATGGCCGGCGCCCATTATCCGCCGCTGGACCGGCCGTTGTCCGTACTCCTGATCGACGACGAGCCCGACGTGCTCACCTACCTCGCCGCCGTGCTCGAGCAGGCGGGCCACCGCCCGCTGGTCGCGAGCAATGCCGGCGACGGTTTTGCGCTTCTCAAGCAGGAACGGCCCGACGTCGCCTGTATCGACATCGTGATGCCGGAGGAGACCGGCATCGCGCTTTTCCGCCGGATCCGCTCCGACCCCGAAATCGCCGACACACCGGTGATCTTCATCACCGCCCTCAGACCGGAATTGACGGCAATTACACCGGCGGCCGGCGAGGAGGCCATGCCGGAACCCGATGGCTATATCGAAAAGCCGCCGGACGCCAAAGCCTTTCTTGCGACCATCGTCGAAGTGGTGCGGGAGAAACGGAGGCAGTGATGGACGTCGACGCCCTCGACGAGTGGATCCACTCGCACCTGTTCGACCAGGTGCCGCAAGCCATATCCGTCATCGACCGTGAGTACCGGGTCTGCAAGACCAACCATCGCTACACCGAGATCTTCGGAACCTGGCATGACCGCACTTGCTATGACGTCCTCAAGGGGCGCAGCGCGCGCTGCGGGGGCTGCCAGGCCGCGCAGGTCTTCGCCGACGCCCAACCCCGCACCACCGACGATGTGTGGTTGGACAAGGATGGGCGCCGAGGCCACTATGTGGTGCGGCTGGTTCCAATCCCAGGCGAGGACGATCGCGTCGAGTACGTCATGGAGATGGCGACCGATATCACGGAGAGCACCAAGCTCGAGCGCGAGCATCAGATCCTTTTCGAGCGAACCCCCTGCTACGTGGCGGTGCTTGATCGTGACTTGCGGATGGTGCGCGCCAACGAGGCATTGCGGACGACCTTTGGCGACCACTCGGGCAAACTCTGCCACGAGGTCTACAAGCACCGCTCCGACCGCTGCCCGAACTGTCCCGCGCTGCGCAGCTTCGAAGACGGCCAGGTCCATACCGAGGAGTCGGTGGGTGTCCGTCAGGACGGGAAGCCCGCACGCTACGTGGTCACCACCGCGCCCCTCGCGCGTCCCGGCGAGCCGATCGAGTACGTCATCGAGATCTTGCACGACGTGACCGATGTCCTCGATCTCAAGGATGAGCTCGAACGCGAGCGGCTATTTTTGAGGAGCCTCGTCGATCATTCGATCGACGGCATCGTCGCGACCGAGGCCGACGGGAAGATTGCGGTGCTCAACCCCGCGGCCGAGGGGCTGCTCGCTCTCACCGCCGAAGACACGATCGGCAGTGGGGACCTCGCGCGTGTATTTCCGGAGGAGTTCCTCGAGGTCCTCGCCAGCCGCGGCGCCAGCTGCGTCCTGCCGGAGACGGCGATCCGGGTGGGTAACGAGGACATTCCGATTCGCTTCTCCGGGGTCGTGCTGCGTGACGACGGGCGAGTCCTGGGGAGCGCCGGTTTTCTACAGGACCTACGCGAAGTCAAACGGCTCGAGCGGGAGAAGCTCGACGCCGAACGGCTGGCAGCGGTCGGGCAGACAGTCGCCGGTCTCGCCCACGGCATCAAGAACATCCTCACCGGCCTCGAAGGAGGCATGTTCCTGCTGCGCTGGGGCGTCGAGGACGATCGCAAGGACAAGTTCCAGCAGGGCTGGGAGATGCTCGATCGAAACTTCGACAAGATCACCTCCTTTGTGCGCGAGTTCCTGAGCTTTGCCAAGGGCCGGGTGCCGGTGGTGGCGCCGACCGACTCCAACCGGATCGTGACGGAGGTGGTGGAGCTGTACCGGGAGGCCGCGACCGAGAAAGGGGTCGAGGTGACGGCCGAGCTCGATCCGAGTGTCGGGGAGGCCAACCTCGACACCGAGGCGATTCACTCCAGCCTCGCCAATCTGGTGTCGAACGCGATCGATGCGTGTCTGGTCAGCGACCACAAGGGAGGCCACGTGACGGTTCGCACCCGTGAGCGGGACGGCCGTCTCGAGCTCGAGGTGGAGGACGACGGTTGCGGCATGGATTACGAGGTCAAGCGTAAGGTCTTTACGACATTTTTCACCACCAAGGGCACCGAGGGGACCGGGCTCGGTTTGCTGGTCACCAAAAAAGCGGTGCAGGAGCACGGTGGCAGCATCGATATCGATTCGACGCCGGGCGCCGGTTCTGTGTTTCGAATCATCCTGCCCCGCGACCGGCTGCCCCAGCTGACGCCGGAGGACGACGAGCAACAGGGAGGAGGATCGGCAGTATGACGCGTCCAGAAGACAAGACGGTTTTGATCGTGGACGACGAGCCCGATGTCGTCGCCTATTTCTCCGGTATCTTAGAGCGGGCGGGTTTCAACGTCATCACCGCATCCGACGGCTTCGAAGCATTGGAGGCGGTACAACGGCGGACGCCGGACCTCATCTCGCTCGATCTCGTGATGCCAAGAAAATCGGGCATCAAATTCCTGTATGAGCTGCGCAAAAATCGGGAGTGGTCGAAGATCCCGGTCATGATCGTCACCGCCCATGCCAGGGACGATCTCGGCCGGACCGACTTCGACGAGCTGGCCTCAGGGCGAACCATGAGCGGTCCGCTCACCTACTTGGAGAAACCGGTGCGACCGGAGAGCATGCTCCGAAACGTCATGCGGGTCCTCGGTCTCGGATCGCCTGAGCCGGAGCCCACGACGGAGGATCCCGATCGACTGCGGCACGACATCGCGTCCCGGATGCGGGATCTCGACGCCGAGACCCTGAAACGGATCGTGAAAACCCTCGACGAGAAGGAAAAGACCTCGTCAGGCGAGGAGTGACCAGGGGCTGTAGAATGATCCCGAGGACAAGCGACTTTACCATGAGCGGTCAACCAAACTCCCAGGAGATACCGGTGATCCTTGAGTCGATCGCGGACGGAGTGTTCACGATTGACCGCGATTTCATCGTCCGCAGCTTCAATCGGGCGGCCGAGGAAATCACCGGCGTGCCCCGAGAGGAGGCGATCGGCCAACCGTGCTGTGAGGTCTTCCGGGCCGAAATCTGCGAGCGAATGTGTGCGCTCAAACAGACCGAGCTCACCGGCAAACCGGTGGTCAACCGACTCGTCTACATCGTCCGCGCCGACGGTAGCGAGATCCCGATCAGCGTCAGCGCAATGCCGTTGAAGGACGAGCACGGAACGATCGTCGGCGGCGTCGAGACCTTTCGTGATCTCACCCAGGTCGAGGAGTTCCGCAAGCAGCTCGAGCGGAGCTTCAGTTTTCGCGACATGCTATCCCAGAACCGACGCATGCAGGAGCTCTTCGAGCTCCTGCCACAGATCGCGGAAAGCGAAAGCACGGTCCTTGTCGAGGGTGAAACCGGTACCGGCAAGGAGCTGATGGCTCGGGCACTGCACGACCTCAGCCCGCGCAACGCCGGGCCGCTGGTCGCCGTCAACTGTGGCGCCCTTCCCGACACCCTGCTCGAATCGGAGCTTTTCGGCTATGTTGCCGGCGCCTTTACCGATGCAAGGCGTGACAAGGCCGGCCGTTTCGCGCAAGCCGACGGTGGGACTCTCTTCCTCGATGAGATCGGAGATATCTCGCCGGCCCTCCAGGTGAAGCTTCTGCGGGTGCTCCAGGAGGGGGTCTATGAGCCGCTGGGCTCGGTCGAATCAGTCACAGCGAACGTGCGGATCATCGCCGCCGCCAACCAGAACCTCGAGGTCGAGGTCGAAGCCGGCCGTTTCCGCCAGGACCTCTACTACCGGATCAACGTCATCTGCTTGACGGTGCCACCGCTGCGGGATCGCCGCGAAGACATCCCGCTGCTGGCGGATCACTTCATCAACCGGTTCAACAACCTCCGCGGACGCGATATCGCCGGTCTTTCGCGTGACGCCCTCAATGCGTTCATGCGGCACGACTGGCCGGGCAACGTGCGCGAGCTCGAAAACGCCATCGAGCACGCTTTTATCCTCTGTCCCGGGGGTCTCATCGCACAGGCGCATCTGCCGGAGAAGTTCCACGCTCCCCACCTGGCTCATCCCCCCGCGACCACCCTCGAGGAGATCGAGGCTCAGGCGATTCACCACGCCCTGGTTCGCAACAACTGGAAGCGCAAGGCGACCGCAGAAGAGCTCGGGGTGTGCAAGAGCACCCTGTGGCGCAAGATCAAGCGCTTTGGTATCGAGGTTCCCGAGCGGAAAACCGTGGCTGAGGCGCCCGCCGATTCCTGACAGTTAACCTGTATTTCTCACCAGCTTCCTGTTGCGGCCGACGATGCACCGCACCCAGAGGGGTTTTCTCGCCTCGGGGTGTTCGACGTACTGTCAAGTACGACTCCGCGCCCCTCGGGTCGAAAATCCCACTGGGCGCGGCACCTCGCCGCCCTCACAACGAAAGCTGGTGAGAAATGCAGGTTAACCTGCGTGAAACGTTCGATCATGCAATCCCGACCGCACGCCGCGGGTGCGGTCTGCAACGTCGGCAGTGGATACCGCAATCTCACGTATACAGCAGAAGCAACTGATAGCGGCATCTTCGACGACCATCCCCGACCGGGCATCACATTTGCATCTATCCTTTTCGAGGCATGACCGATGAGAGTGGCTTTGCCCATCTGCAACGGACGGATTTCGCCCGTGCTCGACTCAGCGAGGGTCCTGATGGTGGTGGATTACTCCCGCGGGCGGGAGGTGGCGCGCTCAACGGTCTCGCTCGAGACGACAACTTCTCAGCGGCGGGCCGCAGATCTCCGCAGGCTGAAGGTGGACGTGCTGATCTGCGGGGCTGTTTCACGATCTCTTGGCGCCGCGCTTTCCGCTGCCGAGATCAGGGTGATGTTGTTGCGGCGGGGTCCGGTCGAAGAGGTCTTGGCCGCATATGTCGCGGGCTCGTTGAGTGACGCCAGATTCAGTCTACCCGGGGGCCGGGTCAACCACCAGATCCCCGATTCGACCGGCCTAACCCGATCTTCTCACCGGGTTTCGTAGCGAGGGCGGCAAAGGGTAACCAGATGTTGGGATTTTCGCGAATCGGGCGACGCAGGCGTAGTCGCACTACGTCAAGGAGCACGATTTGCGAAAAGCACGACAGATGGCTGCTATTCGCCGCCCGCAGTAGACACCCGGTGAGAAGACCGGGCTAACCTGCAGCCACTGGTGTACACTCGCGCCGTGGGGATCATCCAGCGCTTCCCTGGTTTGAAGGGTGTGCGCGTCGCCCTCGAGACCACGCACCTCAACCTGAAACAAACCGAGCACATCTACATGGTGTTGATTTCGATCGGCATTGGGGTGCTCGGTGGCTTGGGTGCGGTCGGGTTCCGTGAGTGCATCCGGATCTTCCAGGAGGTTTTCTGGCGGTCCGACAGCGTGACTCTGACCTATCTGCGCGCCCTCCCCTGGTGGTGGAAGATCCTGGCGCCCGCGGCGGGTGGTCTGGTCGTCGGTTTGATCATCTCGCGATTTGCAGCCGAGGCCAAGGGGCACGGCGTCCCCGAAGTCATGGAATCGGTGGCCCTCCAGGGTGGTCGCATCCGCCCGCGAGTCGTGATTGCCAAACTGCTGGCCTCGGGGGTGTGCATCGGGTCGGGAGGTTCGGTCGGCCGCGAGGGGCCGATCGTCCAGATTGGTTCCGCGATCGGATCATCGATCGGGCAGTGGCTCCACGTTGGCGAGCGGCGCTTGCGAACCCTGGTGGGGTGCGGAGCGGCCGCCGGCATTGCCGCCACCTTCAACGCTCCGGTCGCGGGAGCCCTGTTCGCGGTGGAGATCATCCTCGGTGATTTCGGGGTCAGCCAGTTTTCGCCGATCGTGATCTCGTCGGTGGCCGCCACCGTGGTCAGCCGCCACTTCCTCGGTGACTTTCCGGCATTCGAGGTGACCCCGTACAGCCTCGTCAGCGCCGGCGAACTCCTGGCCTATGGCGTCCTCGGGTTGATCGCCGGTCTCGCAGCGGTGGTTTTCATCCGCGCTCTGTACGCCACTGAAGACCTCTTCGATGCGATTCCAACGACCATTCCGGTCAAGGCCGTGGCCGGCGGCGCGCTGGTCGGGTTGATCGGTATCCGATTCCCCGAGATCTTCGGCGTCGGCTACGAGGCCATCAACGAGGCATTGTCGGGAAAGCTGGTGTGGCAACTTCTGATCGTCCTCGCCGCAGTCAAGATTCTGGCCGTCGCGCTGACGATCGGCTCCGGAGGCTCCGGCGGAATCTTCGCGCCGTCGCTGTTCATCGGCGCGATGGCCGGCGGCGCCGTCGGCACCGTCGTCCACACTCTGTGGCCCGCAGCATCGGCAACTCCCGGCGCCTATGCCCTGGTCGGGATGGGCGCCGTGGTCGCCGCCGCCACCCACGCCCCGATCACCGCCATCATCATGATCTTCGAGCTCACGGGCGACTACAAGATCATCCTTCCTCTGATGATCAGCTGCATCATCGCCACACTTCTGGCAACACGCATACAAAAAGCATCGATCTACACTCTCAAGCTCCTCCGGCGTGGGGTGGATATTCGCGCCGGCCTGTCGGCCAACGTGCTCAGTCACCTCAAGGCTCGCGACGCGATGCGAACCGACTTCGTCGAGGTCGGACTCGCCGATCAGCTGATGCCGGTGATCTCCCGCTTCGTCGAACGGCCTGGAGACACGGTTCTGGTGACCGGCACCAACCGGCAGCTCCTCGGGGTCATCACCGTCGATGACATTCGGCCCTTGATGGCTGACCCGGAGTCGGTACGAGGGCTGGTCATCGCGGAGGATATGATGCGCTCGCACGGCTTCCCGGTTTTTGCGCCCGATGATCCTCTCGACGAGGTGATGAGGCGGTTTGGGAAGTACCGGTTCATGGCGCCGGTGGTCGACGATGGCCGCCTCGTGGGCACCCTGTGGCCCCAGGACGTGATCGAGTCCTACAACTCGGAGATCCTCAAGCGAGACATGGCATCGACCATGGCGGCAACCGTCTGTAATGGCCCCACGGCGCGGGCGCTGCCCGGTGTTCGCGGCATGAGCCTGGCCGAGGTTCCGGCGCCGGCGAGCTTTTTCGGCCACAGCCTCGGCTCCCTCGACATCCGCAACCGTTTCGGCGTCACCCTTCTCCTCATCAAGCGCAAGAGCGGCGACGGCGAGCGGATCGTCGACGAGCTGCCCGACGCCGCCTATGTGTTCCATGAAGGTGATGTCATGCTGGTGTTGGGGACCGAGGCTCACCTCGAGCGTTTCGAACGGAGCGGCTGAATCACCATCCGCGTCTCTTGAGGATTTCGTCGATGTGCTCCTCGGCCATGTCGTCCTCGTGGGCGATGCGGGTCGCGCGCGCCGACCTGATGCGTTCAACTAGCGTTTCGACGTCGGTCGGCTTTTCGAAGATGTCGGTAGCGCCGCGGCGGATGGCCTCAACCGCGGTCTTCACGGTCGCCCGGCCGGAGAGGATCATCACCTGGAGATCCGGCTGGATCTCGTGCAACCGGCGCAAGGTCTCGAGACCGTCGAGATCGGGCATGGCCAGGTCGAGAAGCACGGCGTCGAAGATCTGCTCCTCGACCGCGGAGATGGCCTCCCGGCCGGAGGTCGCACAGGTCACCTCGAGACCGCGCGATCGCAGGCGCTCGGCGAGAATCTCGACAAAATCTCTCTCGTCGTCAACCACCAAGACGTGATCAGGTGACATCGGGATCCTCCTGTCCTTCGTCGTCCGCCGTCGCATGTGGGCCGGGAGCAACCACCGGTAAATCGAGGATGACGCTGTCGTGAGCGTCGGGGCGGCGATCGAGGGTGTGGACCATCCCCCAGGCGGCTCGCCCTATGCGGAGGGCGGCGGCGCTCTCATCGATCACATCGGCCGGTAACGAATCGGCACTTGTGATGGTGATCCGCACCGCTTGGTCGTGTGCCGCAGCACCCACCTCCACTCGGCGCTCGGAGTCCGCAGCGCTCAGCACCGCGCCGATCGACCCATAGATCATCAGCACGAACGCGAAGGGGTCACCTTCCAGGGTCACCGGCTGTTCCGGCGGCTGCATCACGAGCTCGACCCGCGCCAGGCGGGCTGGGCGGGCGGCCAGTGAAGAAACCAGCTCCAGCGTCTCACCAAGGTCAAACGCGATACCGGTATCATCGACGCTGTGCGCGAGTTTGTGGAGATATCGGTTGTAGGTCTCCCCGCGTTCCACCTGGGCCTTGATCCGCCCGGCAAGCTCGAAGAGCCGATCGGCCGTATCCGTAGATCCCGGTTGAGCACCACCAACGATATCCTGCTGCAGACCGGCCATCTCGTTAATGATGTTGAAGACGTTGCTCAGCTCGTGCGACAGACCCGCAATGACATTTCCAAAAAAGAGAACGCCCTCGCGTTGCAGAAGCCGGTGATCGTCACTGCCCATCGGGACCGCCCGCCTCGCCGTTGACCGCCCGCTCAACGGTCATCAACAAATCCTCAAGATCGACCGGCTTCTCGAGATAGGCGACCGCACCGAGACGACGGCCGATCTCGTTGTCCTTGGCCGAGCCGTGGCCCGTCATCAGAATCACCTTGATCTCGGGATAGCGGCGGCTGATCGTCCGCAGAACCTCCAACCCTCCGATGCCGGGCATTTTGACATCGAGGATCACGACATCGAACGAGCCTTCGCGAAGTAGGTGGAGAGCCTCGTCGCCGGAGGTGGCGCCGACGCCGTCGATGCCGCGCAGCTCGAGCCGTTCGACAACCGCCGAGACCAGCTCCTCCTCGTCGTCGACGAACAGCAATCGCAGATGATCCATCCCCTCACCCCTCCCGCGAGATCGGCAGCACGACGGTGAACCGGGTTCCCGTGCCGACCTCGCTCTCGACCCGGCACCCACCACCGAGCTTTTTGACGATGCCGTAGGTGATCGACAGCCCGAGACCGGTCCCGGCGCCAGCTTTTGTGGTGAAAAACGGCTCGAAGATGCGCTGCAGATGCTCCCTGGGGATCCCGACGCCGTCGTCGGCGATCGTCACTGCGACATGATCTGCGTCCTCATGCGCGAGTTCGATCCCGATATGTCCCCCTTCGGAGACGGCGGCAAAGGCGTTGTTTAGGATATTGAGGAAGACCTGCTGTAGCCGACCGCGATCGCTGACCGCTGTCGGCAGGTCATCCTCCACCTGGAAGCTCACGCTCACGTTGCGGTACTCGGCCTCTTTTTCGAGGAAGCCCAGGACCTCCCGGAGAAGGTTCTCGAGATCGATGGTTTCGGTCTGAATGTCCATGTGGCGTGCAAACCCCAGGAGCCGGTGGGTCACCTTCTTGCAGCGTTGGACCGATCGCAGGATCGAGTCCACCGTAGCCACGAGCCGCTCCTGGTGGTCTGTTTCGGGGCCGACAGTCACCAGATCGAGGAGGAGTCCCGCCTTCTCGTTGATGATCGCGAGGGGGTTGTTGATCTCGTGGGCGACACCGGCGGCCAGCCGTCCGATGGAGGCCAGCTTGTTGCTGTACTCCACCTGGTGATACAGGGCCGCCCGCCGTTCATCAGCCTCACGCATCCTTCGAATAAGCTGCCCCGAGCCCCACAGAATGACCGCCAGGATGAGACACGCGCTGACGAACAGGAATGCCAGCAGCTCGGAGCGGAGGGAGAACCAGCGTCCCATCGCCTCTCTGGCGGGCTTGATCTGGACGAGGATGAACGGCGAGTTGTGGATGTAGGCGGAGCTCATGAAAATGGTGTGGCCCGTATCATCCTCGAGCTCGACAATGTCGACACTCGGCGAATAGTGGGGCACCGGCAACGGAACCTGCCCGAGAATCTCCCCATAGTCCCGGGAGGGGGACTGGAAGATGCCCTGCCGGTTGATCAGAAAGACATCGTCGGTCGGCTGCAAACCGGCGGTGAGAATCTGCTCGCTCAGCATCTCAGCGTCAATCGTCGCGCGGAGGATGTAGAACCCGCCATCGGGCCGGTCATGCTTGATGGCGATCGCGAAGTGCGGTGAGTTGCGAAAGCCGAGGAAAATATCGCTGGTGTAGGCGCCGCGGCGAGCGACCTCGTGGAACCAGTCCTGGTCACGATAGTTCCGGCCCTCGAGCTCGAATGGACCCGAGTAGCATATCTGGCTACCGTCATCGCCGATCACCCCGAGATCGACAAAGGCGCCGACCTCGAGCGAGCGGTTGAGATTCGAGATGACGCGGGTGAGGGCGGCGCGATCGCAGAGCTCGGCGAACGGCCGGTCGTAGACGAGAAAGGTCAGGCCGGATCGACGTTCGGACAGGAAGAGTTCGAGGGACCGTTTGGTGTTGAGGGTCAGGCGGGCCATCGGATCCACCGCCTCCGCCTGCAACGCCTCGTGGAACTGCACGTAGTTGATGACCGCAGTGATGACCAGAGGCAACAGGGAGACGATCGCGGTCGCGAGAACAACCATACGACGGAGCCGGCGATACGCCGATTCCGGCACCTCCCGTCCCGGCGCCTCCGGTTCTGGGAGGTCTGCGGTGGGCATGAGATCGCGGGTTTCGGCGCTCCCCTGCATGATTTCAGTCATCGCTGTGATCGCCGCGCGCCGTCTCAATCTTGCGGTAGGCGGCCTTCATGGTCTCGGTCAGCTCTTCGATGTCCACGGGTTTGCGGAGGTAGGCGAAGGCGCCGAGCTCGGCGGCCATCTCCTCTTCGGCCGCAGAGCCGTGCCCGGTGAGAATGATGACCTCGGTCTCGGGGTGATTCTTCTTCATTCTGCGCAACACCTCGAGCCCGTCGATGCCCGGCATCTTGAGGTCGAGCACCATCACCTCGGGCTGATCGCCGGCGACCATCGCCAGCGCCTCCTCTCCGTCATAGGCGATCGTCGGCGTCATGCGGCGCGTCTCGAGCCGCTCGGAAAGGGTGTTGACGAACTCCTTCTCATCGTCCACCAGCAGGACCTTCGACGGCACGTCGATATCGACCTTGAAAGAAATGTCTGGCTCCTTGAAGCGCGGCCCGGGTCGCACCTCGGCGGTGGAAACCCCATCGACGCCGAGGGCGATCTGCTCCAGCTCACGCCGCTGACGGTCGCGAAAGATGCCGTATTTCTTGATCAGAACACTCGCGCTCCCGCTCTCGCACACCACGTCCACGTCATGGCCGCGGCGAGCGAGCTCCAAGTTGACGATCGCGGCCACACGGGCATCAGCCAAGGCCCGTTCGGCGCCCGGCGTCACCGCGAGAGCTGGGAGGCCGGCATGCTCACAGATCAAGTCGACCGTTGCATCGACGGTGGTGTCCTGGGCGGCGATGAAGATGTCGAACAGACTCTTGTCCCACGGCCCGAGACCGGCGACGAGGTCGATCCAGACCGCACGCGCGCCATCGTCGGCCTTGATGCGGCGTTTGGCGTCCCGTGCGCTCGTGCCTTCCTCGGCCGCCTCCACGGCGCGATGGTCGTGTGTGCCGGCAAGACACACCCGCAGCACGTGTGTGAGCGTCTTGGGCAGCAGGTGCCCCAGGAGACCACGGTAGACGAGGCCATCCGCGGCGATGGCGTCGATCATCGCGATCCGCAACCCCGCCACCGCGATCGCCGTCTCACGTGCGCCGGTTGAGATGAAGGGTGCCGGACCGTAGACCGTACGATTCAGCTTGGCGGCCGTGGTGTTGGCGAGCTCGGCGGCGGCCGCAAAGATCCGGTCATCGCCGACATGGCCCAACTCCAAGCGAGCAGCCACGCGGTCCGCGACCTCCGGACCATGGCAAAACGTCGCACTGTCAATCGTGATGACCGCCACGTCCTGATCTCCCCGCCTGCAGACGACTGTCCAGCTGCTACTGGGATTCTGGCAGTCGCCCGCTCAACTGTCAATCGACTGCGGCAAACGAGTTCAGACGAAGAGCACTCTCTTGAGACGACCGGTTGCGCGTATACTGCCCTGCGATGGAGTTTCGGTAATTGACCGCACTACGGCGTCTGTTCCCCTTTCTCGACTGGTTTCAGGATTACAACCTGGAAACGCTGCGCGCGGATTTCATAGCCGGCCTCACCGTCGCCCTGGTCCTGGTCCCGCAATCGATGGCCTACGCTCAACTCGCCGGTCTGCCGGCGTATTACGGGCTGTATGCCGCCTTCCTGCCACCGATCGTGGCCAACCTCTTCGGCTCCAGCCGGCAGCTCGCGACGGGACCGGTGGCGGTCGTCTCCCTGATGACCGCGGCCGCCCTCGAACCACTCGCCACCTCGGGCAGCGAAGGCTACATCGCGTACGCCGTCATGCTCGCCTTGATGGTAGGGATCTTCCAGCTTGCCCTCGGGGTGCTGCGTCTCGGCATGATCGTCAACTTCCTGTCCCACCCGGTGGTCAACGGTTTCACCAACGCGGCCGCCCTGATCATCGCGACCTCGCAGTTGTCAAAGATCTTCGGCGTCCACGTCAACAAGGCCGAGCACCACTACGAGACGATCTACCGCGTGCTCGTGGCGGCCATCGACTACACCCACCTACAAACCCTCGGTATGGCGGTGCTCGCCTTTGCGATCATGATCATTCTCAGACGAATCAACCCAAGGATTCCAAACGTCCTCGCGGCGGTCGTCGTCACCATTGCCCTGTCATGGGCATTGGGATTTGAAAAAAACGAGAACGTGGCGATCGAAAACATCCAGTCCGTGCGGGCGGGCGAGCTGATCGACGAGTTCAACGGCGCGGTGAGCGAACAACGGCTGCTCGAGAAAGCGCGGGCCGAAGGCAATGCGCTCCTCGACACCCAGGAAAGCACCGGCGGGGGGCGGTGCGCGAGCTGCCACGGAGCCCGGCCCGCACAGGGCCTGACCTCGGAAGAAATCGAGGCATCGGGTGAGGGAAACGCGCCTAAGACGCTCGCTCTCCACCACATGGCCGGCCTGATCGATTTGCGGATCGATGAGCTGCAGCACTATTCGGCGGCCTTTCGAGCCGAGCTGCGCCGAATGCAGTTCCGGCGAGTGATAGAGAACGAGGTCTCAATCTTCTATCCGTTCGACGCGCTGCCCCTGGGCGTCAACATTGGACGTGAGGTCTGGCGATTGACGGTGGGTAACCGGCCGCTCGATCTCGAGGCTTTGAGTATGACCGGCGGCGGCGATGTCGTCGGAGTCATCCCAGCCGGGTTGCCCCCGATGCGGCCGCCTACGATCGACGTTCGTGTGATGTTCAAGCTGATGGCGGCCGCCGTCATCATCTCCATCCTCGGTTTCATGGAGGCCATCTCGATCGCCAAGGCGATGGCCGCCAAAACCAAGCAGAAGATCGACCCCAACCAGGAGCTGATCGGCCAGGGCCTCGCCAACATCATCGGCTGCATGGGTCAGAGCTACGCCGTGTCCGGCTCGTTTTCCCGCTCGGCGGTCAACCTCCAAGCAGGCGCCAGGACCGGTTTGTCCAACGTCTTCTCAGGCATCATCGTGGCTATCGTCCTGCTCTTTTTCTCGCCCCTGCTGTACTTCCTCCCACAGGCTGTTCTGGCTGCGATCATCATGATGGCGGTGTTCGGGCTGCTCAATATCAGTGGGTTCGTGCATGCCTGGCGGACCCAACCGTTCGACGGCTTCGTGTCGGTCACCACGTTTTTCGGCACGCTCGTTTTTGCCCCCCACCTCGAGTGGGGCATCTTCATCGGCGTGGCCCTGTCCCTCGGCGGCTACCTTTTCCGCACCATGCACCCGGGAGTGGCGGTTCTCGCTCCGGCTTCGGATGGCGGTCTGAGAGATCTCTCGCGCCACGGTCTCGGACAGTGCCGGTACCTCGCCGCAATCCGCTTCGACGGGCCGCTCAACTTCGCAAATGCTTCCTACCTCGAGGACGAGGTGCTCGACCGGGTATCCCAGCTGCCGGATCTCAAGCATGTGCTCATCGTCGCCGACGGAATCAACGAGGTGGATGCCTCCGGCGAGGAAACGCTGCGCCATATAGTGGATCATTTACGAAGCGCCGGCCTCGACGTCTCGTTCTCCGGTCTCAAGGATCAGGTGCTTGACGTGCTCAAGCGCTCCCACCTCTACGATTTCGTGGGCGCCGATCACGTCTACCCGAGCGCAGCGCACGCGATCGCCGCGGTTTATTCCTCTGCCCATCAGGAATCCGAACCCGACTGCCCATTCCGTACGGTGATGCCCCGGCTCACGGAGCTCTCTCTCCACCCAGACGGCTCGCTGCGCGACGCGATTCGCAACGACCTCCCACTGTGCCGGCATATTGCGGTGCTGCGATTCGACGACCCGCTGACCTACGCCAACACCGACTTTCTCGAGCAGGAGACCCTCCTCAGGTTGCAGGGCAGGCCCGATTTGCGGCAGGTGCTCTTTGTCACCCACGGAATCGCCGACATCGATCCCTCCGGCGCGCAGAAGCTCTGCCAGGTCGTCAACACCCTTCGCGAGAAGGGTCTGAAGGTCTCCTTTTCGGGGTTCCGGGACGAGATCCTGGAGGTTCTCGACCGCATCGACACCGATCAGGTGATCGGCGAAGATCACCGCTTCCCAACCGAGTTCGCGGCCATCGCCGCGTTGTACTTTCACGCCCACGCCGACTCGGATGAAACCGACTGTCCATTCGTGACCCTGGCGCCGCGAATCACCGAGCTGTCTCTCCATCCCGATGGAACCCTGCGCGAGGCGCGACGGCACAGCCTCCGGTTGTGCCCGTACATCGCCGCTTTAAGATTCGACGGGCCCATGGTTCTTGCCAGCCCGGCCGCCCTCGAGGCCGAGCTCGTGCGATGGGTCAAGAACCGTCTCGACGTCTCCCACCTCCTGCTCGTCGCCCACACCCTCGACAATCTCGACGTTGAGGAGGTGAAGAGATTGGTGGAGCTCGTCAATCGTCTCCGCCAGGCCGGGTTCCGGGTGGCCCTCTGCGGCTTCCGCGGACATGTGTTCGAGGTCATTGAACGATCCGGGGCAGCCGACGAGATCGGGCTCGACAATGTCTTCCCTTCGGAGTCGACCGCGTTGGCCAGCATCTACGCGGAGGCCCACCAGGGCCGATCGGAGGAGAATTGCCCGTTGCTGCCGGCCCTGCCGAGAGTGGTGGAGATCTCGCTCCACGCGGATGGTTCGCGGCGCAACGCGCGGCGCTATGGTCTCGCGACCTGCCGCGTGATTGCGGCCCTGCGGCTCGACGGACCGCTCAATTTTGCCACCATCGGCTATGTCGCCGAAGAGATCAGGGCCCGGGTTAAAGAGCACCCGGAGCTGCGCCATGTGCTGCTTGCAGGCCACGGTCTGTCGGCTGTCGACGAGATCGCATCGGAGGGGCTGGGCGAGTTGGTCGTCGAGCTGCGCGATGCCGGCTACCAGGTTTCCATCAGCGGGCTCAAGGACGAGGTTCTCGACATCCTCGAGCGCACGGGATGTCTGGAAATCATCGGTGCGGACGCCGTCTTTCCGACCCGCGCGCGGGCGATCGAGGCGATCCACGAAAAGGCGCACGAGGGCATTGACGAGCAACCCTGTCCGCTGATCGAGGTTGTGGAGGTTCAGAAATCTCAAGGCGAGTGATGGTGAGGAGTACAATCGGACATTGGCCCGCCCCGTCGGCGCCCTCGCCAACGGATGTACGGGTTTGAGGTGATGCTGGAGGAGGAGCACCGTGCAGCTTGTCTGTGTGGCGCGGGGAAACCAGGAACGCGGCAGGCAATTCGCCCAGAACTTGGCGAATAAGCTCGCATTCGACTGTCTCAGCCGTGAGGATCTGGCTGAGCTCGCAATCTCGGAAGGGATCGCGGTCGGCAAGCTCGAAACCGCGGTCGTCAAGAAACGCGAGCTGAGCGAACGGGAAGTCCTGGAGAAGGAGCACTATCTGGCCTTTGCCACCAGAGTGCTGTGCGAGCGCGCCCTCGAAGGCGATGTCGTCTACCACGGACGCGCCGGTCACCTGGTCGTCACCGGTCTTCCCCACGTGCTTCGGATCCGGACAAAAATCGACCCTGAGATCCAGATTGACGATGTGATGCGACGGCTCTCACTCGAACGGGCCAAGGCCAAGGAGTATGTCGAGAGGGTCGACGAGGACATCAGCCGATGGCTGAGAACGATGTATGGCATCGGCCGTGATCCCGTGAACGGATACGATTTGATCGTCAACCTCGACCGGGTCGGTATCGAGGGTGCCACGACCGCCCTCTGCGGCTATGTTCAGTTGCCGACCTTCCAGGCAACCCCGGCGACGACCAAAGCGCTCGAGAACCTGATCCTTGCCGCGCGCGTTCGCATCGCACTGGCGCGTGACGAGAGAACCTGGACGGCGCAGTTCACGGTGCGGGCGAATGCCGGTAATGTCACAGTGTCCTACCTGCCGCGCGATGCAGCCGTCGGAGTCAGGGCGCCCGACGTGGTTTCCGCCCTCGATGGCGTCTCGACGGTGACCAGTGCGATCGCGGCGAGCAATATCCTATGGATTCAGGAGCGATTCGAGGCCGCGGGCCCGACGTTCGAGGCAGTGGTCAAGGCGGCGACCCACTGGCAGGCGGCGATCGAGCTGATGAAGCTGACACCCGAGCCCACGACCCCGTCCTCTCAGGAGGAGAGCACCGCGGAGGTGGCGGCCGGCGACGGGCCGGTCCCCCTCTACACCGCGCGTAAGGTTGACGGCGGAATCGAGGATGATGTCGAACCGCCGGCGACAACAGCCGGGGACGATGCCGATTTGCACGAGGTCTTCGGCGAGCTCAACGCCCGCGGAATCGCCGGCAGCGCGAGCCGGATGGCGGCGGATGTGACGAGGGTCGGCACCGCGATCGACCGATCGATCCCCTACAGCCTGGTCGTGGTCGGAGATGTTTTTCTCGATCGCGGGCACGCCACCAGGTTGCGCAAAACGCGCGAGTTGGCGGGCAGGCTCGGTGATCTCATCAGGGCGCCGGTGGTCAACGCCGAGGATCTTGGTCACATGGTCGACACCGGGTGGTCGTACTATGCCAAGACAGCCGCTCTCGCGGCGGTCGTTGTGGCTATCTTTCTCTTGGTCTTCACCCACCAGAAGGCGGTGCTCGAGTTTCTGTTACCGTCCACGATCCTCCAGAAAGTGGCGGCGGCGGCGGCGGTGTTGGTCTTCGTGCCGCTATTTGCCGTCATCTACGGCACGCTGACCAAGATGATTCTGAGGTTGATTCATGTGGAGTGAGAGTTCGTCAAAACCGTCGGGGGTTGAAACATGCCGGAGCTGATCCTGAAGGACTTTATCGTCCTCGACCTCGCGACCGCCCTGCAGGTCGTATTACTCGGGTTCATCGGCGGCGTGCTGAGCGGTTTCATCGGCAGCGGCGGGGCATTTTTCATGACTCCCGGAATGATGAACCTCGGGGTGCCGGGCGTCATCGCCGTCGGCAGTAACATCACCCACAAGTTCGGCAAGGCACTGATGGGATCCCGCAAGCACGGCGAGCTCGGGAACGTCGACAAGAAGCTCGGGATCTACCTTCTTGCGACCTCCTTCATCGGCATCCGGATTGCGGTGTGGATCAATACCAAGCTCTTCGGGGTTGCCGACGCCCACGGCACCGGCAAGGGGGCAGCCGCGGATCTGTACATCAGCCTTGTCTTTGTCTGCATCCTGTCGGTGGTCGCGATTTCCATGCTGCGGGACGTTTTGAAGACCAGCGATGACGATGGACCGTCACGTAAGATCACCGAGTTCCTGGCGAGAATGCGGTTGTCGCCGATCATCGAGTTCCCGGTCGCCGACGTCAAAGTCTCGCTGTGGGTGCTATCGGCGGTCGGTCTCGCCACCGGCTATCTCGCAGGCACGATCGGAGTCGGTGGGTTCATCGGCGTACCGGCAATGATCTACGTCTTCGGCGTTCCAACCGCCGTCGCGACCGGAACCGAGCTCTTTCTGGCCATGTTCATGGGCGCTTTCGGCGCCGCGAACTACGTCCTCGAGGGCTTCGTCGACATCCGTCTCACCATGCTCCTCTACCTCGGATCACTTGTCGGCATCTACATCGGGGTTTATGGGACGAAGGTCGTCAAAGAGGCCGTGATCCGGCTCGTCACCAGCGTGATCATCCTCTTGTGCGTACTTTCCCGCGCGATCGCTATGCCGGTGTATCTGCGCCAGCTCGGGTTCGTCCATTTCGACGAGGTATGGGACGTTCGATTGAACGCGGTCAGCAAGGGCATGCTGTTTTTGGCCGGCGTGTCCGGGGTTCTCGTCATCATCTTCAACGTGGTCAAGGCCTTTCGAAGACAGGCCGCGATCAGGCGTCACCTCGCGCAGACGGCGGGCGTGATGGATTGATCCGGGCGGTTGGGAGTGTGAACATGAGTGAGGCGAAGATCCAGATCCTGGTGCTCGACGACGAAGCCATCGTCGGTAAACGGCTGAGGACCGCTCTCGAAAAGTCCGGTTATGAGGTCGAGGTCTTCGAGGACAGCCGGGAGGCGGTGGCGCGCATTGCCGCCAAGACCTTCGACATCGTCGTCACCGATGTGCGGATGGAAGAGATCGACGGCATGGAGGTCCTCGGGCACGTGCTCGCGCAGTCGGAACAAACCAAGGTCATCATCATCACCGGCTACGCCACGGTCGAGGTCGCGCGCGAGGCGCTGACCCGCGGCGCCTTCGATTTCATCGCCAAACCGTTCAAACCCGATGACCTGCGCGAGGTGATCTCACGCGCGGTCAAGGAGCTCGAGCGCTGACCGGCAACGACAGCTCTCCGGATCGACCCACCACAGCTCTCGAGGAGGGGGCGGGCGCCGAAGGACGCACGCCAGCCTCGAGCTTCGGCGCCTTCGACCTGGTCTCGAACGAGCCCGTCGATTCCAACGCCGACAAGCTTCTCCTCGCGCGTCCCCGCCGAACCATCCGAACGCGGTTGACGATGATGTTTACGCTCTTCATCGTCGGGTCGGTGACGATCACCGCCGCGATGTGGGTCCTGGTGTCGCGCATCGACCGCAAGCTCGACTTTATCGGCGTTGCCGACCAGCTCAATTACGAAATCCTCCAGGCACGGCGGTTCGAGAAGAACTATCTCCTGTACGGCAGCGATCTCGAACATGTCGATTATCACATCGAAGCCGCACACACCGCGATGGAGCGATCGATGCAGGAGCTCAGCATCTCGGTGAGCGGTGAATGCCTCGAGTATCTGGTGGTGAATCTGTGGCGCTACCGGGAGCTGATCGGCCAGCTCCGCCGCCTTGATGACGGCGGCGGGCAGGATGGCGGCGCCTCGCGAAAGGAGATCCAGGCCGAGCTTCGCGAGTGTGGGTCGCACCTCGTCGACTGCGGCCAAAGGGTAGCCAGGACGGAGCGGGAGCACGTGCGCAAGATGCTGGCCGCCTCGAGGATCATTCCTGCGATCTACATCCTGGCGGTCATTGCTCTGTCGCTGTATGCGGCGCACTTCATGAGGCGCCACATCATGCAGCGGCTCGAGGCGCTGATGGATGCCGCGCAACGGATCGGCGCCGGAAATTTCTCACCCATCGTGCCGATCCGAAAGCACCGGGACGAGTTCACGGATCTTGCGATCGCCATCAACCGAATGACCCGGGAGCTCGAAAGCCGGGAAGAGTTTCTCCTCCAGTCGCAAAAGCTCCACGCCGTGGGGTCGCTGACAGCCGGCGTCGCCCACGAGCTCAACAACCCGATCAACAACATCATGCTGACCGCGGCGGTCCTCGATGAGGAGTTCGGCAACCTCCCGGACGATGAGCAGCGTGAGCTCATCGGCGATGTGGTCGAGCAAGCCGAGAGGGCTCGGAAAATCGTCCGCAACCTGCTCGATTTCGCCCGCGAAAGCGAGATCAGCAGCGAACGATTGCGGATTGGGGAGGTAGTCTGCAACGCAATCAACCTTGCCGGCAACCAGCTCAAGCTGGCGGGAATCAAGGTACTGCACGATATACCGGACGATCTGCCGGAGGTCGAGGGCGATCGCCAGTATCTGAGTCAGGTTTTTCTCAATCTCATCCTCAACGCGGTCGAGGCGATGGCGGACGGAGGCACCCTGACCCTGACCAGTGATGTGAGCGAGGACACCGGGTTTCTCGCCATCCACGTCGCCGACACCGGTCCCGGAATGTCGCCGCGCGTTCAAAAAGCCGTCTTCGACCCGTTCTTCACCACCAAGGCGACCGGCAGCGGAACCGGGCTCGGTCTGTCGGTATCTCTCGGCATCGTCCACAAGCATGGCGGCGAGATCAAGCTCAGATCCAAACCCGGCGAGGGCAGCACCTTTACAGTCATCCTCCCGATCGCCGAGAATGCGGAAGCCGTCCGACCGTAGAAAGATAGAAGACGATGACCGCCACCGACCCATCCAAATCGGGGGCGGGCGGGCGGAAATTCCGAATACGGAATTAGCCCGGTTTTCTCACAGGGTTTCGTGACGAGGGCGGCGAGGTGCCGTGCCCAGTGGGGTTTTCGACCTGAGGGGCGCGGAGTCGTACTTGACAGTACGTCGAGCACCTCGAGGGGAAGCACGGCTTACTCGAAGGCCGATTTGCAGCTCAGGGTATGGGGACGGTCACCTCCATGCCCATCAGCGGCCAGATGAAAATCACGAATATGGCGACCACCACCATCAGCAAGAGACTGGCGGGGATGCCGGCCTTGAAGAACTCGCCTGAGGTGAACTGCTTGCTCTCGTAGGCGATGGCGTTGGGCGCCGCGCCCACCAGGAGGAGGAACGGCATGCCTGCGACCACCAGCGCGCTGAACAGGATCACCTCGCCGCCGATCCCCAAATAGGGTGCGACCTTGAGGGCGACGGGTAGACAGATGGCAATCGCGGCGACGTTCATGATCAGATTGGTCATGATCATCACGAAGAACGCCATTCCGAGGATGAAGACCATTGCGGGCGCCGTCTTGAGCATCGACACGGTGTTGATGGCGAGCCAGTCGGCGGCGCCGGTCAGTACCAGACAATAACCCAGGCTCATGGCGCCCCCAAAGAGCAGAATAATGTTCCACGGCACGTTCTCGAGGTCGCCGACATCGAGGATCTTGAGGACGAAAAAAAGCACGGTGGCGGTGAGGATCACCCCGCTCTTGTCGATGTTCTCAAGCACCGGTATGAACGACCGGAGGCTCATGATCAAAACCGCCCCAACGACGATGATCGCAGCTTGGAACTCCTTGGTGGTGATCGGTCCCAGGTGTGTGTAGAGGTCTCTGGCACGTTCGCGGAGACCCGGGATGGATGCGCGTTCCGGTCTGTAATAGACCATGAAGAATGCCCACAGCACGAACACCATCGTCCAACCAACCGGAAACATATACCAGGTGAGGCCGAAGAAGGTGATGTCCTGACCGGTGATCTCCTTGTAAAAGCCGAGCGCGACCGCGCCACGGGCGGCGCCGAGGAGGGTGATGATACTGCCGGCGCCAGCGACATAGGCCATGCCGATGAAGAGCCCCTTGCCGAACTTGGTCGGCTCGTCGCCCTCGTCGTAGAGCCGGTAGATCGCGACCAGCAGCGGAAAGACCGTGGCCGCGACCGCGGTGTGGGCCATGACGAGGGTCAGGGCCGCGGTCATGACGAAGCATCCGAGATAGATATGGCTCGTTTTCTCGCCAACCAACACGAGCATTTTGTAGGCCAGCCGCTTGGTCAGTCCGGTCTTTGTGAAGACCATGCCGATGACGATCGATCCGAAGATGAACCAGACTGACGGGTGCATGAATTCTTTGAACGCCAGCTCGGCGCCGCCGACCGGGGCGTGGCCACCAACCAGCATGATGTCCGGGCGAATCAGGAACAATGCCTGCACCACCGCGATGGTGATGCTGGTGACGCCTATCGGTATCACCTCGAAGACCCACCACACTGCGGCCAGAAGAAATAGCCCCAGCGCCGCCTTTCCCTGGCTGCTGAGCTCGAAGGCCTCCCCCATCGGATCGATGGCATCCGGCCATGGCGGCGACAGATAGACGGCGAAGAACAGTAAGAGGCCAAAAAGAATGAAGAATAGGCGCTTCCAATCGGTGGGGGTCTCGGGCTTTCTCCGAAATCGGATCGTCCAGCGGCGGCGGGATTTCGCATCGGTGTCCGGAGAGGCGGCGGACACGGTTTCAGGCATCATCGCCATCCATGCCACCGTCGGCGCCGAGGATCTGTCCGTACTCCATGATGAACTGCGCGACGATGTCAAAGATATTGGTCATCAGGACCACACCCGCCACCTTTTCGTCATCGAGGACCGCCACTAGGTCGACACCGTAAAAGAGCATCGTCGAGATCACCGTCGACAACGAGTCGTCGACTCGAACGGTGCCCTTGATCGGTACCATGACTGATTGGATCGGCGTCATCGAGGCCTCGATCGCCGCACGCGAGAACAACGAGGTCCAGCGGATCGTGAGCTCTGACGGCATGCTGCCACCGTAGGGAACCAGTTCTTTGATGTGGGCCTCGGTCTCCCGATCGTCCTGAAGATGAGGGATCAGCCCCTTGAGGAGCTCGCGCCGACTGACGACACCAACCAGACGGTCGCCGTCATCCAAAACCAACACGTAGCGCGGCAGCATGATGTAACCGTCCTCGAGCTTGACCGCGGATGCGCTGAGCGCCACGATCGCCTCGCGGATCGTACAACTCAATCGGCAGTGCGGGTACCTCTCCGGCGGCAGCATCACGTCGCGAGCCGTGGTGTCTCGCGATGAGAGGGCGAAATCGGGGTCGAGACGGATGTCCATCACCCCGACCGTGCCGTGATCCGTCGTGATCTTTTCGACTCCTCGGATCTTGCCGACGAACTCGACCAGAGCTTTCTCGACCGCCGTGAACGCCTTGCTGCCCGAGAGAAAGACCTCGGAACTGCGGACCTTGACGTGGGCGATGTCCGGGGAGAAGGGCGAGTTGAAAAAAAGCTCTGCCTTGACCCGCCGCTCGAGGGCGAAGTCCCGGTACTCCTGGACGCACCGGGGCGTGGGCTGGTAGTCCTGGCCTTCCATGATCTCGGCAATCATCGTTGCGGCCCTGTCGATGGATACGTGTTCGAGATTAATCACCAGATGATAAAGGTCGGCATCGGTGATGTCGGCATCGAAGATCTGCCGACCCCATCTCGAACGGTATTCGTCGGCGTCGCTGATATAACGTCTGGCCTCGTTCCTCTTCAAACCGAATCGTTGCATCGCGGTCTCGATGCGGTAGTCCATCGGGGCGACAATCCGCACCTTAAACGCGTTGCACAGATCGGCAAAAAGAAACTGACCTGCGAGGCCATGATAGATGCCGTTGCCGTCGCCCAGCAGCTCGGTGACCGTCGCCTGGGTGGCGAGGAGATAGCGGGTCTTGCGGTGGGTGAAACGCTCGTAAAAGTTCGCCGGCAGGTACAGCCCCCGAAAAAGCTCCTGCTCGGTCATCCGATAGGTCTTGGCGGCTGCGGACGACACATCTTCCTGACTGAGGATCTTCCAGCCAAGGCGTTCGTGCAACTCCTCGGCCAACCGCGTACCGCCGCTGCACGATCCCCGGGACATCGTGATGATGGGCATGGAGCTGCTCCCCCCTTCTCCGGGCTCCGGCGTCATCGCGTCGGGGTCCATGCGCCCAGGGCGAGCACCGAGAATCCTGCCGCACGACGGAATCTCGCCTCTGTGTGCAACGAGTCGCCCGCCGAAGCGGTCGCCGCCATAGAGGGGAGTCCTGCGGTTCCCGTACTCTAGCCCGTATTCCTCACCACGTCGAGGGTCACGAGGTGAGAAAGCCCGCAGATTGCAGCATATCGCGGGCCGCAGTAGCAACGTGGTGAGAAATACCGGCTACGCTTGACACCTCCGTCGTAACTCCCGTCTCCCAGGAGGAGCCATCCTTGACATTATTTGACTCCAGCACTCCACCAATCGGAGATAGGATGCTCAAACAATATCAACAGCGGCACCGAAGGAGGAGGACCGGAATTCCTAATTCCTAATTCCGAATTCGAATCAGTGCCACTCCCAGTCGATGAAGCCCGGCGTGGAGTCCGCCATCGCGTTGACGATGAGCTCGACGAGGCCGCCGTAGTAGATCCCGGCCTTCTCCCAGGCGTCGTAGTAGCTGATGATGTCGCGGAGCTGCCCTTTGCAGTTGGAGCATGGAGCGCAGAGGTACTTCGGATGCTCCTGGTCCATCGGCTCGTCTGCGAAGGCCTCCAACACCTGCCGGAACTTGCGGCGGCCGGTCATGTGGTGGCGCCAATCTGAAAAGTTGTGGCCGGACATGATGGCGAAACCCGAGCCGCCGCCGCAGCAGTAGTTTTCGACCCCGTGCGGCGCCATCTCGCGGAAGCGTCCCTCGGGGACGACCGCATTGATGACCTCGCGCTGCGGCGACACGATGCCCATGAGCCGCACCATGTTGCACGGGTCGTGGAGAGTGACCGGGAAGTCGTTACGGCTCGGATCGAGCTTGATCCGACCCGAACGGATGATGTCGCGCAGGGTCACCATCGAGCTTTCGCGCGGGATGTTGAGGTCGCCGGTCAGCACCTTGTCGGCGATCACGGTCAGGGCCTTGTGGGCATGGCCGCACTCGCCGAGTACAATCTTCTTGACCTTGAGCTTCTTCGCCGCCTGGGCATGGGCCACCGCGGCGCGCGCGAACTGGACGTCGTCGTAGAAAACACCGTAGTTGATGGCGTCATACGCCGCGATGTCCGATGACAGGGTCCAGCTCAGACCGGCCGCCTCGAAGATGGTGGCGAATGCGCCGGGATTCTCGGGCCAGGCCATGATCTCACCGGCGTTGTGGAGGAGGAGGATATCGGCGCCTTCCTTGTCCCACGGGGTTTCGATCGTGATCCCGGTACGCTCGGCGGTGTCCTCGTCGATGAACTCGATGTTGTCCTTGACGATCAACGGCGTCATCCCGGTCGACGACCCCACGCTCAGCTGGAGCACCGATCCATCCGCATGCAGCTCCTTGGGCGCGATGCCCATCTCCTGGCTGGCGATTTTGCGGATCTCCCGCGACAGGAGCGCGTTGTCGACCCCGATCGGGCAGGTCTGGGCGCAGCGGCGGCAGAGGTTGCAGCGATAGGCGAGCTCGATCAGCCGCGCCACGGTCTCCCAGTTGAGGTCGATATCGCCGTGGATCTTCGGTGACGCCTTTTTGACGTACTTGAAATAGATGCGGCGCAGGATCTCCGATCGGTAGATCGGGCGGTAGAGCTCGTTCTGACCACTCTCCTGGTAGATGTGACAGGATTCGGAGCAGCTCTGGCACTTCGCGCAGTGCTCGATGGACATTTCGAAGGGTTGGAGAAAGGTCCAGTTGTCATCGGTGCTGAAGAGCTTTTCGAGACCGCGAAGAAACGACGCCACAAACTCGTCTTCCTGCTCCTTGGTCTCCGGCCGCTCGATGTTGATGGCGATGGTCTGGTCGAGGACCGCGTACTTGGCCTTGGCCTCATCGGAGAGCTCTGGGATCGGAGGGTCGAGGGCGGGATCGTCAAACGGTGGGGGCAGCGGGATTTGATCCTGGGGTTGGATGTGGACCATTGATTGACCCGCGTTTTTCGCGATGTCCTTGACGCTGTGCGGCTGCTTCATGACGATTCATCCTTCGGAGTCTGATCCTCGGTTGCCACATCGAGCCAGGTCTTCTTCCCGTCACCCTTGATGTGCGGCGCCGACCACGATACCGGTCTTTGCAGGGCCTCGTGGATGGAGGCCTCCTGGTCGCCACCCGCTATATTCGGTTCGTCCCGCCAGCGGATCGCATGATAGGCGAAGTACTTGCCGACGAAGTGCGACATGTGGGTGGTCGGGATGTAGGCCACCAGGAGCGACAGGAGCACCACCGAGAGTGACAGCAACAACACCGCCGTTCCGCTTCCAAGCGGCGCCAAATTGAAGGTCACCAGGTTGGCAACGAAGCCCGAAACACCCTGAAAATCGCGGTCGGCAAGGAGAAAATTCACCAGCGCCACGCCGAAAGCGACCACGAAAAAGATCAGGTTGAAGAAATCCGCCGGCGCCGTGTAATCCCTCATGTCACGGACCATCCGACGTTGATAGAGCCCGATCGCGCCGAGGATTCCGAGCACCAAACCCGCCGCACCGAAGAGCGGCACCAGGATCGAAAGCACCCGCGCCACTGGTCCGGCAATCGCGGCCGGCATCAAGGCGCCGATCACGCCATCCGCCATCATGAGGATTGTCGCCACTGACACCAGGTAGAGACCGAGGTGGAATGGAAAGGACCGCGTCCACAGCCTCGGGTTGTGCTCGCGCAGCGCGACCAAAAAGAGAATCTCCGGCACCATGACCTTGAACTCACCCAGGAGCGACACCTGTCGTGGCTTCTTCCACCAGTCCGTCTCCTCCAAATAGGAGCCGCCGTACGCGGCGCGGCCTCCCCCTTCGTGGGCCACCGGATAGAGCTCCCACCGTACATGCATGGGCATCTTCGACCACATCACGAAACGGGCTGCGACCGCAATCAGAAAAAACGTGATGCCGACGTAGGCGATGACATAAACGAGAGCAGTCATCAATATCACTCCCCCAAGCAGATTATAAGACGACCGTCCGTCGAGCGACGCTCACGGCCGATTCGCCTCTCTTTTTGAGTCCACACAGAAGTCACGGCGAGATGCCGCTGCCGGGATCGTGCCGCTGTTCTGGTCTGAAATTCGCAAAATCCATTCCCTAGCGGATTACTCGGAATTTCAAACGTTGATGGCACCACTGCCGTGACGTCCCTGGTGGCGAAAGGCGGTCAGCACAAGGGATCCACCTTCGAACTGTGGCCCCGAAAAATCGCTCGACCCCACCGATCATCGACGTCGAGGCCGCCGGGGGAATGCCGCCGTTACGACTTCGTAACAGGCTCGTCACCCACCTGCTCGCGGTCACCGAATCGCTTCTTGACCCAGTTGGGAATCAGCGACAGGAGGACAAAGAAGATTGCGGCAATGCCGAGATACCACAGGGTTTTCCCGAAATCCCCGGTCCGCACCGAGCCCGCGGCAAAGTTGAAGGCGACGGTCGCGGGCAGCATGCACAGCAAAGTCACCAGCGCATAGGTCCGGAGCGGGATGTCGGTGAGACCGTAGACGTAGTTCTGGACGTTGAAAGGGAAGATGGGCACCAATCGTGTGATCATCAGCATTCGCCAACCCTGGCGCGCCACCCCCTCGTCGATCTTCCTCAGGGCCTGGTTTTTCTCCACCATGCCTTCGACCATATCGCGCGCGGCATACCGCCCGATCAGAAAGGCGGCGATCGCGCCGAGATTGGCGCCGATGGTCGTCCACACCGTTCCCCAGACCGCGCCGAAGATGAGACCGCCGACGATCGTGATCGCGAGACCGGGCAGGAAGAACACGGCGGCCACGATCCACAGCACGACGAACACCAGCGGCGCCCAGAAGCCGAGACCGGCAAACCACGCGTCCAGACGATCGATGTTGGCGACCGACAAAAGATCGAAGGCGCCGAGCCTCCAGGCGAGGAACAGACCCGCTGCGACTCCGGCGAAGCCCAGGCCGAGCTTGACCCAATTCCGTCCGGCGCCACCTTCCTCGGCGTTGTAGGTGTGCTTCATGATTGCAATCTCCGTTTTTGCCATCGGTACCTCCGCCGTCGGCCGTTCAGCCGATCGCTCAGTACTATTCCGGCAAACGGAGAGAAGTAACCACCACTATCGGGGGAGAGGTGAAAATACCTCGGCGCCGTCCCGTTCAGATGCCTATGGCTCCCGGCCCTCGATGAGACGATCGACGAATGCGGGGAACCACATACCGTCCGGAACCTGGATCTTCCATCCATTGACGAAGTAGGTGGGGGTGGAGTTCACACCCATGGTCTTGCCGAGACTCAACTGCCCGTGAACCGCGTCGATCGAGGGCTTCCTTAAATAACATGTCCGGAATGCGGCCTCGTCCAGCCCCCGTCCGGCCACAAAATCCACCGATGTGGGGGTGACCAGGGAGACCTCCATCTCGCGTTGGAGAGAATAAAAGGTCTCTTTGAACTGGCTCAGTTGTTGCGGATCCTGGAGCGCCACGCACCACGATGCGCTGGCGGAGCGAAACGCCCACGGGTGGATCTGGGTCAGCGGGTAGCTCACCAGGCCGTGACGGATGGCGCCCGGGTGTCTGCCGAGCGCGGCATGGATGATCGGCCACTTGGATTTGCAAGCCGGACACTCGAAATCCGAGAACTCGACGATCTCGACCTTGGCGCCGGCGCCGTCCCCTGTGTCCCACATGACCAGATCGCTGTCGTTAAAGAGGCGCCGGCGATAGGCTACTGGATCCTCGCCGAGAGGCATCTCCGAACCCATCACCAGGAACTTGCCGTCAGAGGTGACCGCGGCCGGACTGCGATATTTCTCATACCCGGTGTCGATCAGAAGCGTCATGGGCATCAAGGCGCCCGGCCGGCGCGGTCCGGCATCCCACTCCACCGTCGCCTTGAGGTTCATGGACCCCTTGAGGGCTTCGGGCAGGAAGTTCCCGACAAAGGCCCTGATCGCGTCCGGCTCGGCCCCCGACCCCTGCAACGGCAGCTCGCCGACGCTCCCGAGCCACGCGGTGTCGGCGGTCTCATCTACCAGAACCGTCGGCCGCCCCGTCAATAACCGGCTCGCGCAGGTGCGTTCGACAACGACAACTCGATAGGGTCCGGCGGGCGTTTGATAGCGGGTGTTTTCAATCAGCTTGAAGGTTGAGTCGGGGTACCAGGCGATGGATCGCTGGACAAAACGAACCGTTCGCTCGTCCGGTTCGGGGGTTACCGAATCCTGCCCCGCGACGGTCGCAGCCCCCGCCGCCATCAACACCAGCGCAACCATCAGCATCTGACAGAGTCTCATCCTCATTCAATTCTCCCATTGAGATTGTAGCAGTAGCTTGCGGAGCTGTTAGCCATTAGCTCTTAGCTGAAGCTCCATGCCAACTTCTCATGGCTGCCGGCTGTTCCTACTCGGTATTCCCGTCTTCTTCGACCTCTTCCGCCGGCAGCGTCTCCTCGGTGCCGGGGAGCATGCCGAGCGCCTCGCGCAGCTTGAGCTCGAGCTCACCGGCCACATCCGGGTTTTCCTGCAGAAACTGGCGCGCCGCCTCGCGGCCCTGGCCGATCCGGGTGTCGCCGTAGGAGTACCAGGATCCTGACTTCTGCACCAGCCGGTGCTCGACGCCGAGATCGAGGAGCTCGCCGGTAAAGGAGATGCCCTCGCCATAGAGGATGTCGAACTCGGCGACCTTGAACGGCGCCGCGACCTTGTTCTTGGCCACCTTGGCCTTGGTACGGTTGCCGATGACCTTGTCCCCCTGTTTGATCGCACTGGTGCGCCGGATGTCGATGCGCACCGAGGCGTAAAACTTGAGGGCCCGTCCACCGGTGGTGGTCTCGGGATTGCCGAACATGACCCCAATCTTCATCCGAACCTGGTTGATGAAGATGAGGCTGGTGTTCGACTTGGAAACGATGCCGGCGAGCTTACGCAACGCCTGCGACATGAGCCGCGCCTGCAAGCCCATCTGGGCGTCCCCCATGTCGCCCTCGAGTTCCGCACGCGGAACCAGCGCGGCCACCGAGTCAATCACGATGGCGTCCACCGATCCCGAACGGATGAGGGTCTCCGCAATCTCCAACGCCTGCTCGCCGAAATCCGGTTGCGAGATCAACAGCTCGTCGAGGTTGACGCCGAGGTTTTGCGCATACTCGGGATCGAGGGCGTGCTCGGCGTCGATGAACGCGACCAGCCCGCCCGCCTTCTGCGCGTTGGCGATGATGTGCAGGGCAAGCGTCGTCTTCCCCGAAGCCTCGGGCCCGTAAATCTCGATCACCCGGCCCCGCGGCACACCGCCGACCCCGAGAGCGGCGTCGAGGGTCAGCGACCCGGTGGGGATGACGTCGATCCGCATCTGCGATTTCTCGCCGAGACGCATCACCGAACCTTTGCCGAACTGGCGTTCGATCTGACCGATGGCGGTCTCCAATGCCTTCATCTTGTCGATTTTCTGACTCATAAGAAGCTCCTTACTGCGGATGCAGCGTGGCGGGACGAGCCCATCCTAGAAGTGATGGTTGTCCGCGTCAAGATCCTCCTCGGCACGGCACGAACGCGACCTCCGAAAGCACCACGCCCAGCGTACGGCTGTCGGCACCACCGTCGCTCACCGGCGAATAGGGATCGCTCACGATCTCGACCTCCACCCGCCCGCCTTCGACATCAGAGTTCAACACCTCGAGATCGAAGAATCCCGGCTGCGGGCCGACGTCGAGGGGCCCCGCGACCCGGCGACCGGTGACAAACAGCATCGTATGCGTCGGGGTCGGCCGCGGCGCCCACAGACGCAGCCGAAGCCGGCCCTCCACCGCCGGCGCCCGCAAAATCGCCCGCGGGCCCAGCCACGCCCCGTCTCCGTGGTCGGCGAAGCTCTCCCCTTCGTAAGCCCCCTCGAGCTCGACTTTGATCGCCTCCCGCTGCCAGGTGTAGGCCACCGGCCCCGCCCACGCCTCGCCCGGGCTCGTGGCCCGCAGCTCATACAGCTGCACCGCCAGCGGTCTGTGATCATCACCTCCCGGTGGGAAGGCGGCGGCGCGGATGAAGCGCAGCTCGGCGACCCGGTCGGCCGCTGCCGCGGGAACCCCGAGCCACAATCGTTGCTCGCCGCCCTCACCGTCGATCTCCGCCACCTCCAGCCCGTCGATTGCGATCACCACCGGCGCCGGCCCCGGCGCCGGCCGCAGCGCGATGCCGAGCTCGGTTCCCTCGGTGAGCGGCGGCAGCGCCATCACGGCTTTGACGCCTCCCCACCGGAAGCGGCGACCGCCCGGTTCACGCTCGCCCGGATACCAGCCGGAGAGCGGCAGTGCCGGGTCTTCGATCGCCCAGGCGTCGAGGAAACGCCCCTGGGTCAGCGGTCTCAGGCGATCGGAGACGCCTCCCCAATGCCGCTCGCGACCGTGCAACGGGTCGGGGTAGAGATGACGGTGGATGGTGGCCACCACCCAGGCGCCATCAACCCCCTCCCATGGCCCGGGATCCCACGGCGACAGCACCCACCGCGGATTGGCTTGCCCGCGGGTTTCGGACAGATGCCACAAGTAGGAGGCAAACGGGTGGAGTTCGGGCTCCAGGACGACGGTTCGGCCGCTCTCAAGCGCATCCGATCGCGCCTCCTGCACCGCGATCCAGGCCGGAAGTTGGGTGGCGTGCTGCTCCTCGACCAGCGGCAGGCTGTCGTAGCCGAACCAGGCCGCTATTCCCAGGAGCCCGACCCACCCCACCGTCGCAGGCGCGGCCGCGACGGCGCCCGCCACTAGCGGCGCGAGCGCCATCTGGACTCCGACCGCATAGCGGCTGGTGGTCCGGTTCTGCATCCACACCAGCTGCGCCGCCGCCGTCAGCAGGACCACGGCCCACAGCAGCGCGGGCCTCCGCCCGACCCGGCGAGCCCACACGATGATGCCGAAAGCCGCCACGGCAATGAGCAGGGTCGCCGGCGCCACACCACCGAGACCCTTGACCAGACCGAGGTCGGCGTAGCCCCCGGCGTTGCCGGCGAGGCGCGAGAAGTGGCGCTGCGAGTGGGCGATGAAGGGCGCCACGAACGCGCTCCAGCCACCCTCCGCATGGACCATCGCGACCACGGCCACGACCGTAGCCGCCGTTCCGCCCAACACCCCTGGCAGCAATCGCCGCCACGGCCTCACCGACCACGCAACGCCAATCCACAGCACCACCAGCACCGGCAGGAGAATCGGCCGAACGAGGAACGACGCGGTCACGAGAAGACTGAACGCGGTGACGCGCCGACGATCGAGCCCACCGGCGGCCACCACCGCCGCAGCGAGGGCGAGGACCGCGGCGGTGGTGGTCGAAAATCCCCGCCCAGCAAACAGCCATGGGCCGGGGGCTGCGAGCACCACCAGCGCCGCCGCCGTCGCCATCGAAGGCTGCGCCACCCGGCGGCCGAGCGCGGCCAGCAGCCACAGCGCGACGACGGAAAAAGCCGCCGAGGCGAGCTGGAGGGCGAGCAGGGGATCGCCGGTCAGCGGCGTCAGGAGATGACCGATTGCGAGCCACCCCGGAAAGCCCGGCGGATGCGGGAAGTGGGCCGCGAGCTCGAAGTGGAGGATGCCGCGGGCAAACAAGGTCTCGTCCCACTCCCATGGACCATCGGCGAGGAGCGCGAATCGCGACCAGATCACGAGGGCGGCGGTCGCCGAGGTGAGCGCGACGTCGAGGGCGCGGTTCGGCAGCCGGAAGAGAAGCAGGGCGCCGGATAATCCGCGCCCCCCCTTCATTGTGGAGTCTCCGCCAGCTCGTCGGAGATTTGCTGTTGGAGATCATGCTCGAGGACCAGAGCGGAGATCTCTTCCGTCCTTCGCGCCTCGGCAAACGACTCCGCGCATTCGGACGGTGATGCGTTCGCCATGGTTGCGACCTCGAGACATCGGCCGTTCGCCAGCGTGCCGTCGCCCTGGAGGAAGAGGTGACGGGCATCACGCCAGCAGCCGTACTCGCCGACCACAGGTTCGTCTCCCGGCTCACCGAGGAGATTGCGCCCGACAAACGCGTACGGCGCGGGGTCGACGCCGAGCAACGCGAGCAGGGTCGGCGCGACGTCGACGTGGCCGGCCGCGACCGGACGCTCGCCGCGCAGATCCGGCGCCCCCGGCACCCTGATCACCAGCGGCACCTCCTGGCTGAGATACCAGCCCGCCGGGTCGAAGGTCGCGCCCATCGCCGTCGCGATCTCGGACCGCCAGTCGAAGCCCGCGTCGTGGTCCCCCCATATGGCGATCACCGTCTTGTCGGCAAGCCCGTTACGCTCGAGGTCGGCTGCGAACCCGGCCAGAGCCCGATCGAAGAAGTGCATGGTGTGGAGGAAGTTGCCGAACGGCGTTCCCTCCCAACGGCCGATCTCGAGCTCCTTCAGATGCTCCGGGAACCCGGCGAAAGGGTGGTGGAGGGAAAGCGTCAAGAGGTACGCCGCGAACGGGCGGTCGGCGGTCGCGAGACGGTCGGCCATCTGGGCCAGGAAGTCGCGGTCGTTGAGCCCCCAGCCGATGCTCTCGCCCGGGGCGAAGTCGTCGACAAAGCGACTTGTCTGGAATCCGTAGGCCGGATGCGTCCAACGCCGGTTCCAGAACGCACCGTCGTAAGGCACCGCCGAAAGCGTCTCGTAGCCGTGCTCCGCCAGGACCTCGGCGAGACCGGTGAAGTCATTGCCGGCAAATCGGAATGCAGCAGCCCCGCCGGACGGCGGCATCAGCGAGACCTGGGTCGCGAGCTCGCTATCGGCCGACCGACCGCTGCCGGTCTGGTCGGTGACGTTTGAAAACCACAGGGCCTCCTCCCGCCAGCGGTTGAGAAACGGCGTCACCTCTTGGCCCTCGATCTCGAGCCCGATCACGAAGCCCTGTAGGCTCTCGACCTGCACCATCACCAAATTCGCACCCTCGGCAACGCCGAAGAATTCTCCGACGCCGGCCCGCAGCGGCGCCCGCTCCAAGAACCACCGGGTCGTCTCGGCAAGGGCTTCGGGTGACAGCTCGCGCGCAAAGAACCGGCGTTCGAGACTACCGCCGATCTCGACGGCCTGGAGGTTCAGCACACCGACCTCACGCGCCACCATCACCCTGCGGAAAACCTGCCGATAGAGGCCGGGCTGGGTTACAGCGAGCCGGACCCCCGCGGCGGCGCCCGAGAGCACGATCACGCCCAGGGTGACGATGACGATCCGCCGCCGCGGGTGGATGAGGCGACGCAGGCGGGCCGCGGTGAGCACCAGCGCCACACCGGCGAAAAGATCGAGCCAGAACCAGATATCCCCGGGCTCGAGCAGGCTGCGGATGCTGGCCCCAACGCGACCCAGCTGACCCACGGACAGGATCTCGGCCGGCGACGGCAGATCGCCGAAGAATCGCAGATGAACCGCATCCGCCCACAGCACGAATGTCGCCCACAACGCGAGGCCCCACCGCGCCCAGCCGCGGAAACGCTCGGGGAGCGCCTCGACGGCCAACAGGCACGCCGCCGCACCTCCGCAAATCATCAACCAACCGCCAGCGGTCGCGGGGAACCCAGCAGCCGTCAGAACGATGGACTGTTTGACCGTCAACGCGCCGAAACACCAAACGACGTCGCCGACGGCGAAGATCACGGCCCACCATCGCGACCCTCCCGCAGTCGCTGCCACCGCGGCTGCCGCCGCGAGAAGGCTGAAGAGCGCCCACCACCGCGGATCAGAGACGGGGTCGGACACTACCCGCACCGCGTCTGCCGGCGCCGGCGCGGACGCACGTTGGGAGAACCAACACACCCCCTCCTCCACCACGTCCCACTGCAGGCGGTAGCTCCCCGGTCGCTGTGGGGCAATCAGCAGGGCATCGACTTCGACCGTGTCGCCGGATTCGACCTGACGCGGAAACCGGGTCCGGCGCCCCTCCCAGTCAACGATGGCGCCGTCAGAATCGAGCCAGTGATAAGCAACCGCAAACCCGCCGTCGGCGCTCCAGGTGCGCCGGCCCTCGTTGCGGAGCTCGAGCTTTACGCCCACCTCGGCGCCGGCCGCGAGGATGCAAGGCGCCCGGCCTTCGACGATCGAAAAGGCGTGGTCGTCAACCGGGAGCGCCGCCCCAGCCGCAGCTCCCATCCAACCGGAGATGATGATCCCGGCCGCAACAACCGTCACCCGCCAACCCATCGGTACCGCGAGTATACCGGCCGCAGCCCATGCGTGGCACGCAGCCAGCAGCCCATCCCTGGGACCGCCGAGCTCCAGCTCGGCATCCATAAGGTTTCACCGCACTGGAAGGCCGGGCACTTCTGACGGGTGATCGTTTCGCCTGATCATCGCCTTATGCCCCCTGCCGCCTTCCCGCACGGCCTGGGAAACCCGCGACGGGTGTCCCACAGCTCCACAGCCTCGACGACGACGATGTTCATTTCTTGTCTGTTTTGGGCTGACTCTTCATAGAGGCACGTACGTAGCCATCTTCACCGCGGGGGTCGACCATTACGATCGGGTTATTTTCGACATAGCTGTACCGATTCCACGACTGCGACGACCCGACCGATCCCCCCACCGGATCGACGCCAAGAAACCGTCCCAGATTCAGGTTGTAGTACCGGGCATGCATGTAGTCGAGATCGTCTGACCTGTCACCGATGTTGATGGATGCTAATGAACGGCACTGATGAAGAACCGCGAAAACCCACTGTTCCTTTCAAACAGCGCATCGACTTGTGCCACGCACTGCACCATGCCTTGAATGGCTCCCTCAACTGATGAAGGCATTCCGTCGAGTTGAAAGACGGCCGACTTGCCGCCTGCCTGAACCCGGACTCGGCTAAGCCCACCTAAGTCGTAAGAGGTATCTGAGAGATGACTCACGAACGCCGTAGACTCCACCACCGAGACAACCCTGGACTCCAAACATTCCGGCGAGATCCTCGTCCATTTTGCCTCATTCATCCAAACAGATCCGTCGTTATAGAAGCTCAGAACCTCTGTCCAACCCACGTCATCGGAGACATCCAATGTGAGCCTGACTACCTCGCTTCGTTCTCCGTGGCTACTCACGCAGGCCGCAAGAACCAGAATCGACATTCCCGAAAACGCTCGCAGTAGAGATCTCATTCCTAGTTAGTCCTCCTTACTCTGGCGCGCCTTCCGACTTTTTTGCTTGGGAGATGATTGAAGTAGAAGATAATCGCCGAAGATCTCGGAGATGGCTTCCGACCACGGTAGGCTGCCCTTTGTGGGAGGTTGCGCTCTGCTCGAATGGAGTTGACAAAATCTACAACAGGGCCAGTCCAGTCCCGGTTATTTGGCTGCGGGCCGAGGAGCATGCCTGTCGTGGTATCAACTAGGCCGGTTGCATGATGGTACAACTCATGAACGAGAGCTGAACCGAGATTCAAAGTACGAGGATCAACAGCCGGTGAGGAGGGGAGATCGTAATCGACATTGTCATAGGTTGAGGGATCGATGACCGTCACAAGGGAACCACTGTCAAAATAGTTCCTGCCCTCATCAACAGCCACAACATTGAACACTTCATCAGACCCAATCAGTTGATTCAAGAATTCTGTGGCTTCCTGTGAGGAGTCCACGCCCACCTCTACGAGAGCAAGGTTCCCCTCATCAACGGCGTAGGTGTTGCCCGTGAAGCTATTGAGGTCGGCAACTACCTTCTCGAGTTCCTCCGATGAGTAACCGGAGAAACTCACTGTTTCCCCGTATGGATCAACGAAATTCAGCGGACTGTTCAGCACATATGCATACCGATTCCACGACTGACTCGACCCGACAGATCCCCCCACCGGATCTACGGAGAGAAACCGTCCCAGATTCAGGTTGTAGTACCGGGCATGCATGTAATCAATGAGTGGCACCCATGCGTTCTGCGAACTCGACATAGCGATCGTAGTCTGCAACATCCGACGGGCGAGTCAATGTGCAGATCCTCTCATCGAAGCGCAGCAAGTTACCCTCAATCCGAAGCTCGGCCTTCGTCACGGGGCCTGGAAACTCCTCCGGCGGAATTCGCCGCGGGCCGATTCGC